>Ga0207866_1001142_pt1 | contig 28537 bp, 33 predicted proteins | sample HigsolmetaAR203D_FD_184835 | JGI IMG/M metagenome (GOLD analysis project Ga0207866, IMG submission 184835) | Ionic liquid and high solid enriched microbial communities from the Joint BioEnergy Institute, USA - AR20-3-D (SPAdes) (version 2) ...
CGCCTGACGCTGGTAATGCCCCAACGATCATGCCGGTATTTGCGGTAGCCCGTGTAGCCGAGCGCGGCGAACAGAACGGCGGCCAGCGCCGCAATCCAGGCCGGCGAAGGATCGCCGGCCGGTCGCGCGGACGACCGGATCGCTTCCGGACCGAACAGTTCCTCCGCCGCCCGTTCGATGCCGTCGAACGCGTCCTCGACCCAGACCCGGTTCGCTCCGCCCGTCTGCGCCGCCGCCAGCAGCCGCTCGGCATACGTGATCCGTTCCCGCAGCAGCCGCACGGACGTCAGCGGCCGGTCGAACGCGGCCGCCGTCTCGAGCCGCTCCACCCTCTCCTTCATCAATCGGAGCGAAACGGCGGCCGCTTCGGCGCCTTCCGGGCCGCCGCGTTGCCAACCGCGCCGCATCCGGTCAAGATCGTCGCCGATGAGCCGCCCGTACTGAAGCCACAGCGGTTCCCGGCCCGGGGACAGCGCGTCGACGGCCAACAGCAGCCTTGACGCCTCCTCCCGCCACACGGACGGTTCGCGTGCCCGGACAAGCGCCCTGCGGGCGGCGGCGACGCTCTCGTCGAAACGGCTCCACCCGGCCGGCTCGCCGAGCGCGCGCAATTCGGTCGACGCCGCCGCGTCCTCGATCCTGAGCAGGCCGGCGTACGCCAGTTGCCGGTTCCCTTCCGCGGCGGCGAGATAGAAGCTTCGGGTCAACAGCTCGAGACGGTCCAGCCGGTTCTCGGCCGCCGTCGGCGCATCCGCGCGGATCGGCAACCCGCCGGCCGCCAGCATGATCGCAATCGCCAGAAGCGCCTTCAGGCGAACGGACATGGACAATCCCTCCCGTTAACATGGTATGGGCGGATTGTCCGTTTCAGAACCGTGCGGCGAATCCTAATGTCCAGGTGCGGCGTCCGGCGCTTCTTCCCCGGCCGGCCGCAGCCGCAGCGCAGCCAGCGTCGCGAACCAACTGGCGGCCGACAGCGCGAAGGTAAACGGGGCGATGACCGCCAGATCGTCCTCCAGCACCGCCGGCAGCCAGGGATAAATGCCGACGCCGTAATCCATCGCATCGTTCAGCAGCATCCAGCCGAGGGCGAGCAAGGCCGCCAGTCGCCCGAACCGCATGAACCGCGCGTAGAGCAGTCCTTCGACGGCCATCGCCGCGTGCGACGCAATCAGCATCCAGTTCTGCCAGTCGAGCGGATCTCCCTGGAGCCCTTGCGCGGCGTTCATGACGACCGCCCAGACGCCGTATTTCACCAGCGTCAATACGGCAAGCGCTTCCACCGCAATCCGGAAGACCCGAAATGCACGGGTTTCCCGCTCCGGCCTTAGCAGGACCAGCAGCAGCCAGATCGTGAAAAACAGGCTCGCCGTCGGACTGTCCGGCACGAACACGATGCGCCACAGCGGATGGTGGTCCAGCGTCCAGCGAAGCTGCGAGCCGTACCAGACGTAGCCGTACGCCGTGCCGAGCCCGTTGCAAATGAAGAGCAGCCAGAGCAGCCGGCGGTCCATCAGGAATGCGCGGCTGGTGAACCATGAGAACGACATGCGCGTCCCTCCTTCTCCCGATGATCTGCACGAAACAAAAACCTGATCGCCGGATGGCGATCAGGTTTGCTGATGTCCGCGGCCTGCAATCCCTTGCCGGCCGCGGATTACGGACAGTATCCGTTATTGCGCCGCTTTCTTCTGCTTCGCGAGCCATTCCGCGATCTGATCGATCTCTTCGGCGCTGAGGATGTTGGCGAACGCGGGCATCATCGTGCCCTTGCCGTTCGCGACGATATCAGCCAGCTCCTCTTTCGAATACTTGTCGCCTACGCCGGCCAGAGCGGGGATCGAAGCTTGCCCCTGATAATCCGAACCGTGGCAGGAAAGGCAATTTGCCTGGATGACCGAAGTGATCGGATCGTTCGCGTCGACGACGGCGACCTTGTTGTCCTCGCGCTTCACCGGGTTCGGACGCTCTTCCCCGCGCTCCGCCGCGCGGCGCGCCTCCTCCTCGCGCTGGATATGCTCCGGCACGATGCCGTTCACTTCCAGTTGATGCTGATAGTGATCCCACGCGACGTAGGTCAGGTAGACGCTGGAGATCAGCGACAGGAACATCAGCGTCGAAGCGATCGGACGCTTGTAGAAACGGCGCTCCGGGCCGCGGTCGAGGAACGGCGCGAGCAGCAGGGCGCCGAACATAATCGCGGGCACGCCTACCGTGCCGAGCACGACATAATCGCCGGACACATAAGGCAATTTCAGAAACTGGTACAGGAACAGGAAGTACCAGTCGGGCATCGGAATGAACGATGTATTGGTCGGATCGGCCGGATAGCCGAGCGGGGCCGGGTGGGAAATCGTCAGGACGAGAAAACCGACCAGCACGACGACGCCGACCATCCATTCCTTCAGCAGGAAGTTCGGAACGAACGCTTCCGACTTGCCTGGGAACGCCGAGTAATCGGGCGGAATGTTCGGCCTTCTCCCGGACTTCTTGACCCGGGAGTCGCCGACGTATACCACTTTCTCCTGGCTGTCCTTGGAGTGATGGGCCATCGGTGAAATCTCCCTTCAATTATAGTGGTCCGGAGATGCCTTGTCTGCGGATCATGATGAAGTGAGCCGCCAGAAGCGCAAGCAGCGCGCCGGGCAGGAAGAAGACGTGGATCGCGAAGAAACGCGTCAGCGTCTGCGCCCCGACGATTTCGCCGCCTTGCAGCAGTTCCGCGATATACGGTCCGACATACGGAACCGATTCCGCGATTTGGATGCCGACTTTCGTCGCGAAATACGCCTTGTTGTCCCACGGCAGCAGATAGCCGGTGAATCCGAGGCCGAGCATGATGAAGAAGATGAGCATGCCGACGACCCAGTTCATCTCGCGCGGCGCCTTGTACGCGCCGGTGAAGAAGACGCGCAGCGTGTGCAGGAACATCATGACGATGACCAGGCTCGCGCCCCAGTGGTGCATGCCGCGCACGATCGCGCCGAACGCGACCTTGTGCTGCAGATAGTCGACGCTCGCGTAAGCGTTGATGATATCCGGCACATAGTACATCGTCAGGAACATGCCGGACAGAATCTGGATGACCGTGATGAAAAACGTCAGGCCGCCGAAGCAATACACGAAGGCGGAGAAGTGATGCGCCGGGTTGACATGTTCGGGTACCTCGTGGTCCGCGACGTCTCTCCACATCGGCGTGATGTCCAGACGCTCGTCAATCCAGTTGTAGATTGCTTTAAACATCGGATATTACGCCTCCCAATCAGACTCGCGTGTTCGCCTTGACCGGACCGAGGTACACCCAGCCGTCTCTCACTTCCACTTCGTATTCGTCAAGCGGCGCGGGAGCCACTTTCAAATTCTTGCCGTCGAACGAATATTTCGCCTCGTGGCACGGACAGAAATACTGATTGTCGTTCTGGGTGTTCCAGTTGACCGTGCACCCGAGATGCTTGCAGACCGGCGACAGCGCGAAAATGGCGCCATTCTGGTCGCGCGCGATCCACGCTGTCCGTACGGGGTCGCTCTCGTACCAGCCGTCCACCTGGTGGATCTGGTACTTGAACTCCTTCGGCTCGCTCGTTATCGCGCTTTCCTCGGCAACTTTGACAAACGTGCCGCCCGTCTTCTTCTGAAGGATCGGGTCGACCGCAAAGCGGATCATCGGCAGCACGACACCGCCGGCCATGAACGCACCCGCACCGCCGAGCGTATACGACAGAAATTGGCGCCGGGACATCGTTTTTCTCTTCACGGACGAGTGGGACTGCTCATGCTGCTCGTGGTTGCTCATCTCCTGCTCTACCCCCTTTGCCAACCGATATGCGGGTCTTGTCAAGCCGTCAAATACCATGACGAACCAAACCATAACCTATAATAGCCCAGGCCATTTTGAGCGTCAAGAACGCGGAATTGAAAATGAAACCGCGTTGAAAATCGTTTAAGATTTTGTTGAAGTTTTGTCACATTTGACGCGTCCCAGCACATTTTTCCCCCTGCCGGCGCTTTCTATTCCGCATCCGGCTGCGTCTCTTCCCTGCGTCTCTTCCACATCGCCCGGACAGCTTCGGACACGTCCCGCGCTTCCGGGGGCGAACCGTCCGGCTCCGGCCGGATCCACAGGTCGACCGATCCCGATTCCGTCGTAAGCGAGCGGTCCAGGGAGACGACAATGACGTGGCGGAACCCGGCGGTCTTGAGGCCGGAAGCGATCCGGTCGACTGCCGAAGCGCCTTCGGCGGCATAGTGCAGCGCGGGATAGGTGACCGTTCTTCCCTTGAACGGCACTTCGACCCGTTCGAGCAGGTCCCTGAGCCGCTCGAGCGCCGCCGTCGCTTCGTCCGGCGATTCGTGTCCCGACAGGCCGGTGACCGGCAGGATTGCGGTGTCGAAATAAAGCTGCAGCTCCGCCCAGCGTTCGCCGTCGAATTCGCTGAATTTCATGGGCTTCACGTTCCTCCGCTTCAAGGACTGGTTGTCTTCCCCGGCCATCTTACCACATCCCGCCGCCGGACGGAAACCGCATGCGGCAAAAAACCCGCCCCTCGTGCAAGGGGCGGGCAGCGTGTCATATGGTGCGGAGCTCTTCCGCAAGTCTCCGGAATCCGTCCTCGTCTCCGTTGTCCAGCGCCTTGTCGATCTCGGCGTAAATCCTTTCCTTGCGATAGACGCGCAGCGCCTCGTCCAGCACCATTTCCGCGGCCAGCGACATCATCGCCTCGTAGGCCCTCATTCTGTCCACAGGACACACCTCCACAAAAGCGGTGTTCGTTCCACCGGATGTCTGTCCTTTTTCCGCCGACTTCGCCTTACTCAAGCATATTCATGAGCGGCCGCCCTGTAGCGGACGAATGTCCCCCCGGCGGTTGAATGTACCGTTACCCATCAGGTCAGGATCGGTTCGGCATCCCGGAATCCGACGCCGGCGATCACCTTGCGCCCGGCGTTCGTCATGCGGAGCACCGCCGCGCCATGCCCGTCTTCCCCGATCCGGAGCAGCCCGAGATGGACCATCATCTTGAAAACGCGCTTGTCGAGGACGGCGTCCGGATCATCATAATAGAACGGCCGGACGAACGGCCTCAGCGCGGCGCGCAGCGAATCGGCCGTCACCCAGCGGTCCGCGACCCGTTCGATCAACCGGACCAGCGCGGGCAAATTCGGAATCGCCGGACGATAGAGCCGGATCCAGAACCGGTACAGTTCCGCCGGATCTTCCCCCGAGCGGCGCGAGAGCCTCTCCGCCCCGGCCTCGGTGAGCCCGAGCAGGCCGTCCCTTTCCGACAGGTAGCCTTTGTGATGGCAGTAATCGTACAGCAGGGCAAGCCGGTCCGGATAATCTTTGAAGCGCCGTCCGTAGCCGAACCTCCAGCTTCCCCGGGCCGGCGGCTCCTCGCGGACGGCAAGCGCGTCAAGCAGTTGGAGCAGGTTCCGCTTGTACATTGCGCCGTCCTGGGTGAGCGGGACCTCGTGGCGCGCCGCGTAATCGAGCAGGACGAGCACATCGTCCGCCAACAGTTCCTGCTCGTCCCGGTACGCGCGCGGCTCCTCCGCATAAACGAGTTTGCCGGCCAGACGTTTCGCGATGGTCTCCCTGAACCGCGCCTTCAAATCCTCCGGCACGCGGAACAGATAGCGGTTCGTGCCGTTCGTGCCGTTGAACAGCCATCCGTACTGCTTGAACCGCAGGATCGTCTCGCGCAATCCGGACGCGGACGCAGCGCCGTTCTGCGCGGACTCGGCCGGCGCCGTCGCATTCTTCCGCTTCCGCTTCGGCCTTCCCGCCGGGGACGGTCCCTCCTGCTCGAACTCGAGCCTCACGGCCGCCACTTCCGCGGGGGAGCCGGGTTTCGTCTCCGCGTCGAACCGGCTGCTTCGCACGCGCGCGAGCAATTCCTCCAGGCTGAACGCGTCGCGGTCGTCGAACAGCAGCGAATGGAGGAAGCGTTCGTCCTCGATGGACAGCCGGTCGAGCAGCGACTCGAAACGGTTCCTCTCGCTGACGGCCGACAGAATCGACTGCATCAGCTCATGCTTCGAATGCCCGTCGCATTCCAGTCTGTACATCTCCGCAATCCGCATCAATTGCGCGATGTCCGCGTAGCCCAGCATCTCGGCCAGCAGCATGCCATCTCCTCCGTTCCCCGGGTCTATTCCCATTATGGGAAGAACGGAGAAAAATAAACCGCGCTGGAAGCGTCTGCATGCCGGGTCTTCCGGTCCGGAGAGCAAAGCGCGAAAAAAAGAAGCTTCACCGCGATTTTCCCGGGTTCAGCTTCGTGCTTCGAGCGTATCCAGATGTTTCGAGCAATTGTGCAGGCGTATCCGCCATTCCGCGCCGTCCGACTCGAGGACGGACAGCGACATGTTGCCGATTCTCCGATCTTCCAGGCCGCTGATCAGCGCGTTGAGAAGCACGGCGATGATGCTGCCGTGGGAGACGACGAGCAGCCGGATGTCAGGCCGCGCGGCCTGCCAGTCGGCGAGGAACGCAAGTCCTCGCTTCCGGACGTCTTCGTCGCTTTCCTGACCGACGTCGCGCGAGCGCCAATCCGCTCCCCAGCGCCGGATCCGCTCCTCTTCGGTCGTCCCTTCGGCGAGCCCGAAGGAGCGCTCCCGGATGCGCGGGTCGGGCGGCAGCAGCGGCGCGCCGAGCGCGTCGGCCAAAATGCGCGCCGTTTCCCTTGCGCGCTTCAGATCGCTCGATACGACCGCGTCCCAGTCCGGATCCTCCGCCTTCAGCCGTGCCGCGAGCGCCCGCGCCTGGCGGATGCCCGCTTCATTCAACGGAATGTCGGTCTGGCCCTGAATGCGGCCGGCGGCGTTCCAATCCGTCTCGCCGTGCCGTACGAGTCCGATGATCAATGCGTTACCTCCCGGGATCAGGCCGTCAGTTGCGGACGCGCGTGAACCAGTTGATCGTGAGCAGCGTCATGATCATGCCGAGGATCGACAGTGCGACCCAATATTGCGGATAGGTCGGCATGACGGTCAGCACGACCGGCCCGCTGATGCTGGCCACGGGCACGTCCTGGTAGAATTCCATGCTGATGGGCGCCGCGCCGTCGATCGTACTGACCGTGTCGATCATCCCGGTCAGCTTGGCGATCTGCGCGTCGGTGGACACCTTCTGCGGATTGCCGGCCGCCATGTAGACGAAGGCGCTGAAGAACAGGGCGAGGCAGCAGGCCATGGCGGCCGCCACGCCGCGGCGGAAGGATTCGGACCAGCGGTAGGTCAGGTCCTTGACCGGCATCAGCCAGAAATCTTCGGCATAGATCCGCTCCATGACGGCGCGGTTGATCCGCTCGTCCGGCTCCTGCGCGGCGTCCGTCAATTGCAGACGGCGGAGCATCGATTCGCTCTCTTCCCAGAACCGGAACTCTTCCGTGCATTGTTCGCACTCCGCAAGATGGGCCTCGAACGCCTTCCGTTCCGGATCATCCTCCGGAAGGTCCCAGACGAGACCGAACCATTGCCGGGCCTGATCGCAATTCATCGTGCTTTCATCTCCTCGTACTCCACGTAAGACGAATCAAAATACGGCTCCAGTTGCGATTTCACGCTGGCTCTGGCGCGGAACAGCAGCGATTTGACCGCGCTGACGGACTGCCCGAGGATCGCCGCAATCTCCTGATAGTCCAACTGGTCGTATTCGCGGAGGATGAGCGCGGAACGCTGTTTCTCCGGAAGCCGGTTGATCGCCTCGCGCACGAGATTCATCCGCTCACGCTGCAGCAGACGCTGTTCGGGCGCCGCTTCCGGCGGCGCGAGCGGCACGACGCCGGATTCGTCCAGCGAGACGTTGCCGCCTCGCTGCTTGCGCAGCTCGCTGAGCACCGTATTGCGCGCGATCGTGTAGAGCCAGGTGGAAAACGATGCGTCGCCCTCGCGGAAGGAATGAAGACTGCGATATGCCTTGTAGAACGTCTCCGAGCACAGGTCCTCGGCCATCAGATCGAGCCCCGCGCCCTTCAGCATGTGGTAGATGAAGGCCAGAATCTTGCGCTGATAGCGCCGCATCAATTCCGAATATGCCTGGACGTTGCCGTCCTTGATTTCACGGATCAATTGGGAGTCGGTCATGGGCTGCGCCCCTCCTTGGGCTGCGGTCATCGCCCTCCCGGATCCGTCACTGTATTGTACCGATCCGGAAGGCAAAAGTTGCGCGTCCGGCCGCGTCTCTTCGCCGAACTTCGCTCAACGGGGCGATTTTCCGCGGGCCGCGCGCGCTTCCTGCGCGCCTGACGGCCCCGCTTGATTCATTTCGAGCCGGAAAGTCGAATTCCTGCCGCATGTGTCGGACTGTTGCGGCCCCAGTATTTTACAGAGCATATACAGACATTGTATCACAGTTTTTCGAATTGGGCAGTTCCCGTTTTTTCGGCTGCGGCCCCGCGCATGGATCACATGGATATAGACGAATCAACCCGGCGTTTGGTGTCATGCTTACCATAAAAAAATCCCGCGTTGCGGGACCGCACCCCGCCGCAGCCGCAGGGGAATCGGCAAATCACAGAAAAAAAGACCACCCTTCCGGGTGGCTGCACGATAGGTGCAAATGATTTGGATAGGAGTGGAGAGAAACCATACTGTACCTTCAGTATATGTATCCGTTTTCAAAATGTCAAGTATGCGTTTACAACTATTTTATTGCGACGGAATACAGACAGCCCGGGCGCGGATCTTCTTCCGCTTCGCCCCGGCTGCCCGCGATTACATGTTGACTTCGAATCCCATTTCGGCGAGCTTCTTCACCGCGCGGTCGAAATCCGGCTGCGTCCGGAACGACAGCCGCAGGATGCCCGGCACATCCTCCCTGCTCTCGATGATTTGCAGGTTGCTGATGTTGATCCGCTCGTTGCCGAGCTCCGTCGCGATCTTGCCGATGATGCCCGGATGGTCCGGCACGTCGATGTAGCATTCGTACAGCGGATCGATGACGCCGCGGCGCCGCTCCGGCAGGCTGCCGCGGAACGCTCCGGCCGTGCGGAACGCTTCTTCCACGCGCGGTCCGTCCATCCGTTCCAGCATGCCGATGAACTCGCCGACGCCCTCCTGCCACTCCCGCAGCAGCCGGATCAGCACGGCGCGATTGTTGATCAGGATGTCGCGCCAGATGACGGGGTCGCTGGACGCGATCCGCGTGATGTCACGGAAGCCGCCGGCGGCGAGCGCGGAATAAAGCGGATTGCTCTCGTTGTACTGCCGGATCTGGTTTACGAGCTGCACCGCGATGACATGCGGCAAATGGCTGATCGCGCCGACAATCGTGTCGTGCTCCTCGGGGTCGACGAACACGATGTTGGCCTTCGTCAGGCGGATCAGCTCCGCCAGCCGGTCGACCGCTTCCCGCGGCGTGCCGGGATCCGGCGTCAGCACGTAGTAGGCGTTCTCGAACAGCAGCGACGTCGCCGCTTCGACGCCGGATTTCTCCTTGCCCGCCATCGGATGGCCGCCGATGAACACCGCGCCGCCGAAATCGAGCGCTCGCGCGCAGGCGGCGACGGATGCCTTCGTGCTGCCGACGTCCGTGATGATGCAGCCGGGCTTCAGCTTCATGGAAGCCAGCCGGCGCAGATAGTCCTCCAGATTGCCGACCGGCACGCACAGGAAAATGAAGTCCGCCTCCCGCGCCGCGTCCTCCATCGAAGTCGTCGCCTCGTCGACAACGCCGCGGGCGAGATACCGTTCGATCGACGACTGCCGGTGCGAGTGGCCGATGACGCGCAGGCCGGGTTTGCCCTTGAAACAGAGCGCCAGCGAACCGCCGATGAGTCCTACGCCGAAGATCGCGATCGTGGTCATGGGCGTCAGACTTGCACCGCCAGTTCCTGCAGCACCTGCTCGAGCGCCGCGATGAATTTCCGGTTCTGCTCGGCGCTGCCCACCGTGATGCGGATATGCGTCGGGTAATGCGTCCAGCGCGCGCGGGAGATGATGCCCTTGCGCAGCAGCGCGTCGAACACCGCCTGCGACGGGCGGCCCGCGTCGAACATGACGAAGTTGCCGTACGGCTCGAAGTATTTCAGACCGAGACGGTCAAACTCGGCCTTCAGATAGGCGAGCCCTTCCGCGTTCCGCCGCTTGCATTCCGCGATGAACGCCGTGTCCGCGAGCGCCGCCTTCGCCGCAGCCTGGGCGTAGCGCGTCGTGTTGAACGGCTCGCGCACCTGGTTCACGAACCGGATGGTTTCCGGCCGGCCGATGCCGTAGCCGATCCGGAGCGAAGCGAGCCCGTAGATCTTCGAGAACGTGCGGAGCGCGATCACGTTCGGATAGCGCTTCACATAGTCGATGCCGTTCGGATATGCGGGATCGTCGATGTACTCGCAATATGCCTCGTCGAGCACGACGAGCACGTGAGCCGGTACCTTCGCCATGAAGGCGTCCAACTCGTCCTTCGTCACGATCGTGCCGGTCGGGTTGTTCGGGTTGCAGATCCAGACGATTTTCGTCCGGTCCGTCACCTTCGCCAGCATGGCGGGCAGGTCGTGGCGGCCGTCCTTCAGCGGCACCTCGATGATCTTCGCGCCTTCGATCTCCGCATTGTGCCGGTATTGCGGGAACGTCTCGTCGGCCATGATCGTCTCGTCGCCCGGCAGCAGGAACGCGCGGGCGATCATCAGGATCACTTCGTCCGATCCCGCACCGAAGATGAGTTGATCCGTCCCGACGCCGAGATGCGCGGCCAGCGCTTCCGTCAGCGCGACGGCGGCGCCGTCCGGATACAGGCTCGTATTGGCCAGTTCGTTCACGATGGCCTGCTTGGCCGCTTCGGAGCAACCGAACGGGTTCTCGTTCGACGCAAGCTTGATGACTTCCGTCAGACCGAGCTCCCGCTTGACTTCCTCGATCGGCTTGCCCGGCTGATAGACCGGCAGATGGACGATATGGGGTTTGGGCTGCACCATGGTTCACCTCGAACGTAGGGTTCAAACGGAAGCAAAACGGCAGGTCCGCCCCGTGAGCGGAAACCGCCGTTTCGCACGCTTGTCATATTTCTGATTGTCGCACATCCTGCGTCAATCGGCAAGGGATCAGACGCGCAAGCCGCGGATGAATTGTTCGACCTGCGCCACGCCTTCGGCCCGCGTCCCGGCATCGGCCAGGAGCGGCAGCGCTTCTTCGATCTTGCGCACGATCGCGCTGCCGACGATGACGCCGTCCGTCTTCCCCTCGAACCGGAGCACCTGCTCCCGGTTCGAAATGCCGAAGCCGACGCAGATCGGCACCGGCGAAGCGCTCCGCACAGCCGCGAGGAACTCGTCGATCGACGAATGGAACTCGGAGCGCATGCCTGTCACGCCGAGCGAGGAAACGCAGTAGACGAACCCGCGCGCCCGCGACACGATCCGGGAGATCCGCTCGTGGGACGTCGGCGCGACGAGCGGGATGAGGTGGATGCCGTTCGCCTCCGCCCGGGCGCGCAACTCTCCGTCCTCCTCGAGCGGAAGGTCCGGAACGATGAGTCCGCTGATCCCGTGTTCCTTCAGCAGCCCGAAGAAGCGGTCGAACCCGTACTGCAGCACCGGATTGTAATAGGAAAACAAAATGTACGGAAGATCCGCCCCCAGCCCCCGCGCCTTCACGGCGGTTCGGACAACGTCCTCCAGCGTCACGCGATTCCGGAGCGCGCGCTCGGACGCGCGCTGGATGACCGGTCCGTCCGCGAGTGGATCGGAGTACGGCACGCCGAGCTCGATCATGTCGGCGCCCGCCCGGGCGCACGCGGCGATCAGCTCCGCCGAGACGGCGAGATCCGGATCGCCGATCGTCAGAAACGGGATGAGCGCCGACTTCCCCTCCCGGCGCAGCCTGTCGAAAGTCGCGTCGATGCGGTTCACCGGCTCTCCCCCTCCAGAAGCTTCATGATCGATTCCACGTCCTTGTCGCCCCGGCCGGAAAGGTTGACGATCACGATCGCGTCCTTCGGGAGCGTCGGCGCCAGCTTGATCGCCTGCGCGACCGCGTGCGCCGATTCGAGCGCCGGAATGATTCCCTCCGCGGCCGACAGCACCTTCAATGCTTCAAGCGCCTCGGCGTCGGTGATCGGCACGTATTCGGCCCGGCCGGAATCCTTCAGCCAGGAATGCTCCGGACCGATGCCGGGATAGTCGAGCCCGGCCGAGATCGAGTGCGCCGGCAGCACCTGGCCGTATTCATCCTGCAGCACGTAGCTGAGCGAGCCCTGGAAGACGCCTTGGCGTCCCTTCGTCAGCGTGGCCGCGTGCTCGTCCGTGTCGATGCCCCGGCCGCCCGCCTCGACGCCGACCAGCTTCACGTCCCCGTCCTCCAGGAACGGATGGAAAATGCCGATCGCGTTGCTGCCGCCGCCGACCGCCGCCACGATATAGTCCGGCAGCCGGCCCTCCGCCGCGAGGATCTGCTCCCGCGCCTCGACGCCGATCACGCGCTGGAAGTCGCGCACCATCATCGGGTACGGATGCGGCCCCGTGGCCGAGCCGAGTATATAATAGGTATCTTCGACATGGCTGACCCAGTAGCGCAGCGTCTCGTTGCAGGCGTCCTTCAGCGTCCGCGTGCCGCTCGTGACCGGCACCACTTCGGCGCCGAGCAGGCGCATCCGGAAGACGTTCAGCGCCTGGCGCTTCATGTCCTCCTCGCCCATGAACACCTTGCACTCGAGGCCGAGCAGCGCGGCGACCGTCGCCGACGCGACGCCATGTTGGCCGGCTCCCGTCTCGGCGATCACCTTCGTCTTGCCCATCCGCTTCGCGAGCAGCCCCTGGCCGAGCGCGTTGTTGATCTTGTGCGCGCCGGTATGGTTCAGGTCCTCGCGCTTCAGGTACACCTTCGCGCCGCCGAGGCGTTCCGTCAGCCGCGCCGCGAAATAAAGCGGCGTCGGCCGGCCCGAATATTGCCGGAGCAGCTCGTCCAGTTCCGCAAGAAATGCAGGGTCCTTCGAATAGTTCTTGTACGCTTCTTCCAGCTCGAACAACGCGTTCATGAGCGTTTCCGGCACATACCGGCCGCCGAATCGGCCGAAGCGGCCGTGCTCGTCCGGCGTCTGCATCATCTTTCCGCCACCCTTCCGACGAAGCTTCTGATTTTATCCGGGTCTTTCGCGCCGTCCGTCTCGACGCCGCTGGACACGTCGACGCCGTCCGGCGCGTGGGCGTCGATCAGTTCCCGCACATTGTGCTCGTTCAGCCCGCCCGCGACATACAGCGGCACGCCGATCGCGTGCGCCGCCGCCTTGTAGCCGGCGACGAGCCGCCAGTCGAACGCCGCCCCGGTGCCGCCGCCGGCGGTGTCGATCATGGCGGCGTCGATGGCGCCTTCGTAGGGCGCGATCCGCTCGGCTGCCGGGGCGTCCCCGCCGCGGATGGCGAACACCTTCCATACGCGGACGCCGTGCTCCGAGCGGATCCGCCGGCAATATTCCGGCGTCTCCGAGCCGTGGAGCTGCACGATGTCGAGCGGCGCCGTCCGCAGCGCATCGCGCAGCGCCTCCGGCTCGGGATCGACGAAGACGCCGACCGTCCGCGGCGGCAGGCCTTCCGCGCAGCGCAAGGATCGCGCCGCGCGGATCAGTTCCGCCGCCGTCTCCGCCGTCACCTGCCGACGGCTCTTCGCGAACACGAACCCGATCTCGTGGATCGGCAGCCCGTTCATCGCGCGGATCGTATCGGCATCGCGCAATCCGCAAATCTTGATCCGCGTGCTCATCGCGCGACCGGCTCCATCAGCGCGCGGACCGCTTCGCCGACGTCCGGCTGACGCATGAAATGCTCGCCGATCAGCACGGCGCGCGCGCCCGCTTCCCGCACGCGGCGGATGTCGTCCGGCGACGAGATGCCGCTCTCGCTCACGAGTGTCGCGCCGTCCGGCACGAGCCGCGCCAGCTCCTCCGTCGTCTTCAGATCCGTCACGAATGTGCGCAGGTCCCGGTTGTTGATGCCGACGAGTTCCGCCAGCCCGAGTTCCAGCACCGTCTCCATCTCGGCGCGGTCGTGCACCTCGACGAGCGCGTCCATGCCGAGATCCTTCGCGAGCCGATGATACGATTTCAGCTCGTCCGGCGTCAGGATCGCGGCGATGAGCAGGATCGCGTCCGCGCCGATCAGCCGCGCCTCGTAGATCTGCAGCGGATCGATCGTGAAATCTTTGCGCAGCAGCGGCAGCTTCACGGCCTCGCGGATCCGGGTCAAATACGTGTTCGCGCCCTGAAAGAACTCGCGGTCTGTCAGGACGGACAGGCAGTCCGCGCCGGCCGCCTCGTAGTCCCGGGCCAGCCCGACCGGCTCGAAATCTTCCCGGATCAGCCCCTTGGAGGGCGACGCCTTCTTCACTTCCGCGATCAGGCCGATCTCCCGCCGCCGGACTTCCGTGAGCGCCCGCAGGAATCCGCGGCAAGGCGGCAGATCCGCGATGCGCCGCTCCGCGTCGGCCGGATTCAGCCGCTCCTTCAGCGCTTCCACCTCGCCGCGTTTGACGGCGACGATGCGATCAAGATACATCGGCGAATTCCCCCGTTTTCCGGATCAATTCCTCCAGTTTCGCCATGGCGGCGCCCGAGTCGATGACGGCCGCCGCCGCCTCCACGCCGGCCTTCAGCGTCTCCGCCTTGCCGCCGAGATAGATGCAGGCGCCGGCGTTCGCGAGCACGATGTCGCGGTAAGCGCCGCGCTCCTCGCCCGCGAAGACGCGGCGGACGATCGCCGCGTTCTCCTCCGGCGAGCCGCCGACGACTTCGCTGAGCGGGCGGCGTTCCAGACCGAGATCCTCCGGCGTCAGCACGTAGGTCCGGATCTCGCCGTCCTTCAGCTCCGATACCCGCGTGTCCTGCGAAATGCTGATCTCATCAAGCCCCTCGAAGCTGCCGACGACAAGCGCCCTTCTGATGCCAAGCTGGCGCAGCACCTCAGCGATCGTCTCCGTCTTCGTCCGGTCGTACAGTCCGAGAAGCTGCCGATCGGCGCCGGCCGGGTTCGTCAGCGGGCCGAGCATGTTGAAGATCGTGCGGACGCCGAGCTCCCGGCGCGGTCCCGCCGCATGTTTCATGGACGGGTGGAAGAGCTGCGCGAACAGGAAGCAGATTCCCGTCTCGCGCAGGCAATCCGCCGCCTGCTCCGGCGTCAGCTTGATGTTGACGCCGAGCGCCTCCAGCACGTCGGCGCTGCCGGCCTTCCCGGACATCGCCCGGTTGCCGTGCTTCGCCACGCGGACGCCCGCCGCCGCCGCGATGATGGCGGACGACGTCGAGACATTGAACTTGTGGATGCCCGAACCGCCGGTGCCGCACGTGTCGAGCAGTCCGTCCTGGGCCGTCTGCACGCGGTTCGATTTGGCCCGCATGATGGTCGCGAAGCCGGCGATCTCGTCCACCGTCTCGCCCTTCATCCGGAGCGCCGTCAGCACGCCCGCGATCTGCGCCGGCGTCGCCTCGCCCTCCATGATCCGGCTCATCACTTCCTCCGCCTGCGCGCGCGTCAGATCGTTCCCCGCGATCAGGTGCGCAAGCGCCTCCTGCAACGTCATCCCCTTGACCGCCTGGTCCATATAGAGTCTCTCCCTTCCATGCCCATCATCAGACGTAATCGAGATTCGGCGCGACCCGTTCTTCCCGCTCCGGCCGCTTCGCCGGAAACGCGGCTTCCGCCGTGCGGATCGCCTTCAGCATCGCCATCGCCTTGTTGACCGTCTCCTGGTACTCGTTCTCCGGCTTCGAGTCCCAGACGATGCCGGCTCCGGCCTGCACATACGCCTTGCCGTGCTTGAACACGATCGTCCGGATCGTGATGCACGTGTTCAGGCTGCCGGCGAAGCCAAGATAGCCGATCGCCCCCGCGTAGGCGCCGCGCGCCTCGTTCTCGAGCTCGGCGATGATCTCCATCGCGCGCAGCTTCGGCGCGCCCGAGACGGTGCCGGCCGGCATGCAGGACAGAAGCGCGTCGAAAAAGTCCTTGTCCTCCCGCAGCATGCCGGAGACGTTCGAGACGATGTGCATGACGTGCGAATACCGCTCGATCTCCATGTACGCGTCTACCTTGACCGTGCCGAACTCGGCGACGCGGCCGATGTCGTTGCGGCCGAGGTCGACGAGCATCACGTGCTCCGCGCGCTCCTTCTCGTCGGCGAGCAGTTCGCGCTCGAGCGCGAGATCCTCCTCCGGCGTCTTCCCGCGCGGCCGGGTGCCAGCGATCGGCCGCGTCTCGACCCTGCGGCCGTCCACCTTCACCAGCGCCTCCGGTGACGCGCCGACGATCACCTCGTCGTCCAGCTTCAAATAGTACAGGTACGGCGCAGGATTCATCGTGCGCAGCACCCGGTAGACGTGCAGCGGGTCGACGTCGGTCTCGATGCTGAACCGCTGCGACAGCACCACCTGGAAAATGTCGCCCGCCCGGATGTATGCCTTCGCCCGCTCCACGTTCGCCATGAACTGTTCCTTCGTCACGTTGGAGCGGATCTCGCCGAGATCGGGACTTTCCGGCGCCGCCACGCCGGACAGGATCGGATTCGGCAGCGGCTTCCGCAGCCGGTCGATCAGCGCGTCGATCTTCCGGCACGTATCCCGGTACGCTGCCTCGATCTCCCGGTCGGTCGCGCCTTCCGGCACGTGCACGTTCGCGACGACTTGAATTTGCTGCTTGAAATGGTCGAACACGACGAGCTGATCGCAGAACATGAACTGAAGGTCATCCATTTGCAGATCGTCGACGCGGTGCGCGGGCAGCCGCTCGTAGTACTGGAGCAGATCGTAGCCGAAGAAGCCGATCGCCCCGCCGGTGAACGACGGCAGTTCGGGCAGCGCCGGGCTGCGGTACGCCCTCAGCTTCGCCTTCAGCAGCTCGAGCGGCTTCCCCTCGAGCACTTCGACCCGGCCGTTCTTCTCGATCGTCATGCGGCCGTTCTTGCCGCGGATGACCATGAACGGATCGGTGCCGATGTACGAGTAGCGGGCCCACTTGATGCCCCCTTCCACGCTCTCCAGCAGAAACGCGCGCTTCTCGCCGGCGAAATGCTGAAACAGCCGGATCGGCGTCTCCGTGTCCGCCATGACGCTGCGGGCGATCGGAATCAGGTTGTACGTCGACGCCAGGCGGATGACGTCCTGAAGTTCGCGGGTCATGTCAGTTCCTCCTCCATGCAGAGCGATCGGGTGAACCGGATCCGCCGGCGGAACATGAAAAAAAGCTCCTGCCGACGGCAGGAGCCCGGAATGTGTGGACAGACGATGATGGACAGCGGTGCGCCGGCAGTCGCCCGGACATGCCGCGTCTACGACCTGCCGCGCCCGCGGCGGTCGCCCGTTGTTCCTCGTCTCGCCTCGTCTCGTCTCATCCAATGCTCTGCTCGTCTCGTCTCCGACCGCGCCGGCCCTCCGGCCGGGCGGATGAATACCTACACTATACCGAATCTTGCGCCGGCCGTCAACCCGGCCGGACGGATCCTTCCTGCTTCGCGCCGGCGAGATCCGGACGCAGTTCCCGCGCCCGTCCGAGGAAGACGTGACGGATCTCGTCCTGCCGCTTGTCCGTGTTGACGTGCACCATCAGGCGGATGCATTTCTCGAGACTGCCCTTGACCGGAACTTCCAGCGCGCACATGAGCGGCACCAGTTCCCAGCCGGGCAGCGCCCGGATGGCGCGGGCCGGAAACGTCGCGTCCAGATCGTGCGTCACCGTGACGATGATGCTGGCGATGTCCTCCGGAACGATGCCGTTGGCATCCACCAATTGCCTGATCAGTTCCTCCGTCGCCTCGAGGATCGTCCGCTCCTCGTTCGCTTCGACGGTCGTCGCCCCGCGGATTCCCCGCACGCTCATTGCGCCAGCTCCTCCTCTTTCAGCTCTTCCACGACGCGGCGCACCCGCTCCGCGGACATGTTCTTGTCGATGTAGACTTCGCCGATCGCCTTCGGCACGATGTACACCATCCGGCCTTCCCTGAACTTCTTGTCATGGCTCATCGCTTCCATGATCGCGTCGGTGTCGAAATGGGCCGGCAGCCGGACCGGCAGCCCGCATTTCGCGAGCACGCGCTTCGTCACCTCGTACACCTCCGGCGGCGCCCCGAGCTCCACGCCGATGCGCGCCGCGCCGACCATGCCGATCGCGATCGCCTCGCCATGCAGCAGCTCGCCGTACCCGCCCACCGCCTCGAGCGCGTGGCCGATCGTGTGGCCGAGGTTCAGGATGGCGCGCAGATCGTTCTCGCGCTCGTCCCGCGAGACGACCTCCGCCTTCAGGCGGCAGCCGTAGTACAGCGCATGGCCGAGCGCGTCCGGATCGAGCGCGCGCAGCCGGTCCGCGTTCTCGTCCACCCAGGCGACGAAATCGGCGCTGCTGATCAGCCCGTGCTTCACGACTTCCGCGAGGCCGTTGCTCACCTCGCGCGGCGGCAGCGTGCGGAGCGTCGCGAGATCGTACAGCACCATCTCCGGCTGGTGGAACGCGCCGATGATGTTCTTCGCGAGCGGATGATTGACCGCGACCTTGCCCCCGACGCTGCTGTCGTGGGCGAGGATCGTCGTCGGCATCTGGACGAACCGGATGCCGCGCATGTAGGCGGCCGCCGCGTAGCCGGCCAGATCGCCGACGACGCCGCCGCCGAGCGCGATGATCGACGACTTGCGGTCCAGCCCGGCCTTCAGGGCGGCCGTGATCAGTTCCTCGAACTGCGCCAGTGATTTCGCCTGTTCGCCCGCCGGGACGACGGCGCTCGCGACGCGGTAGCCGGCTTCCTTGAGGCCCGACTCCAGCTTGTCCAGATACAGCCGGCCGACCGTTTCGTCCGTCACGATGAGCAGCGGCGACCGCGTGCCGATCCCGTGCTTGTCGAAGTAAAAGGCCGCCCGCTCCAGCAGCCCTTCCCCGATGTAGATCGGATAGGACCGCTCGCCGAGCTGCACCGTCAGTTCCCGCATCAGTACGCCCTCACCTGCCGCAGGTAATTGTCCAGGTTGGCGCGGATCTCCTCGATCGAATCGCCCCCGAATTTCTCGAGGAACGCCTTCGCCACTTCCCAGGCCACCACGTGCTCCATGACGACGCTCGCCGCCGGCACGGCGCAACTGTCGGAGCGCTCGACCTGGGCGGTGAACGGCTCCTTCGTGTCGATGTCGACGCTGCGCAGCGGCTTGTAGAGCGTCGGAATCGGCTTCATGACGCCGCGCACGACGATCGCCTCGCCGGTCGTCATGCCGCCCTCGATGCCGCCCGCCCGGTTCGTCGCCCGGTAGAAGCCGCGGCCTTCGTCGTACAGGATCTCGTCATGGACCTGCGAGCCGCGCAGCTTCGCCGCCTCGAAGCCGATGCCGATCTCGACGCCCTTGAAGGCGTTGATCGACACGACCGCCTGCGCGATCCGGCCGTCCAGCTTCCGGTCCCACTGCACATGGCTGCCGAGGCCGACCGGCACGCCCTCGACGATGCATTCGACGACGCCGCCGATCGAGTCGCCCTCCTGCTTGATCTGGTCGATGTGGGCCATCATTTTCGCCTCGGTCTCCTTGTCGACGACGCGGACCGGCGATTCCTCCGTGATCCGGATGATCTCGTCGAGCGGGAGATTGTGCCGCGGCGCCTCGATCTCGCCGATGCGGATGACCTGTCCGCCCACCTTGATGCCGAATTCGGCCAGGAGCTGCCGCGCCAGCGCGCCGCAGGCGACGCGCGCCGCCGTCTCTCGCGCGCTCGACCGTTCGAGCACGTCCCGCAGGTCGCGCAGATTGTACTTCAGCCCTCCGTTCAGGTCCGCGTGGCCCGGACGCGGACGGTGCACCCGCCGCTTTGTCTCGTCGGAGCCTTCGATCGGCTCGACGTTCATGACGGACGTCCAGTGCGTCCAGTCCTTGTTCTCGATGACGATCGCGACCGGCGCGCCGGTCGTGCGGCCGTGGCGCACGCCGCCGACGATCTTCGCCGTATCCTGTTCGATCTGCATGCGCCGGCCGCGGCCGTGGCCCTTCTGGCGGCGACGCAGTTGAAAGTTCAGCTCGTCGAAATCGATTTTCAGATTGCTCGGCAGGCCTTCGACGATGGCCGTAAGCTGCGGTCCGTGCGTTTCGCCCGCCGTCAAATATCTGAGACTCATCCGTTTCCCCCCGGCGGCCGGCATGGCCGCGTTTCATTGCCAGGACATAGCGAATCTTGCGCTCGTTGCCTTCGCTCATTATAGTATAGCGTCCGATTGTTTGACAAGGAACGGCCGGACCGCGCGTAAACGGGAAAAGGCCGGCTTGTCCGCAAGCCGGCCCGTCATGTATGCGATGGCTGTCAACCGTGGGCATGGCGTCCCGGCCGCAGATTGAACCGCCGGCCGCCGCCGGACTCCCGGTCGGCGCGCAGGACGCCCGCGACCTGCGCGGTGTCCAGCCCGAGGAGCTGCGCGCATTCCCGGATCGTAATCCATCCGCGCCTGTAGGCGGCGATCACCACACGCTTGTCCATTCCAACCCTCCATCACAGTCGGGATACCGTCAGTATGGGAGGGATTGGCGGCGGTTATGCATTTTCCTTTTTGCGCCGGTAGAAGAACGTCTCCGCCGATTCCAGACCGTACCGGGACGGCGTGAAAATCTGCTCGGTGCTGCCGACGAACAGCAGACCGCCCGGCCGGAGCGCGTTCGCGAACTTGTGATACAGTTCGTTCTTCGCTTCTTCCGTGAAATAAATCATGACGTTGCGGCAGATGATCAGGTCGAAATCGGAGCCGAACGGATCGTGAAGCAGATTGTGCCGCTGGAAGCGGACGGCGCGGATCAGCCGGTCCGACACTTTCCAGCCGCCTTCGACGGCGGTGAAATACGCACTCCGGTAGGCCGGAGGCACCTCCTTCAGCGACCGTTCGTGATAGATCCCGGCCTTCGCCTTCTCGATCACGTTCGCGTCGATGTCGGTGGCCAGAATGTCCGCCCGGGCGAGCCCGCCGAGCCGGTCGAGAATCATCGCCACCGTGTAGGGCTCTTCGCCCGTCGAGCACGCGGCGCTCCAGATGCGCAGGCGGGGACTGTCCCGGAGCATCTCCGGCAGGAACCGCTCTTCCAGCGCGGTCCAGCGGTTCGCGTTGCGCCAGAACTCGGACACGTTGATCGTCATCCGGTCGAGGAATTCGTTCATGAGCCGCTCGTCGCGCAGGAGCGCGTCCCAATACGCGGCGAACGTCCCGTAACCGTGCTTGACGCGCAGCGTCGTCAGCCGCCGCTTCATCTGGGTTTCCTTGTACTGGGAAAGATCGATGTTCGTCTTCTGTTTCACCCGCTGGATGAACAGCGCGAAATCCGTATCCTCCATGGTTCCCCTCCCCGCCTGCGCCGAATCGGAACGTCAGATCCAGCGCTGGATGTCGAGCTCGTAGTCGACCAGCTCTTCCGGACGGAAGAAGTTCGCGATTTCGCGCTCCGCGTTTTCGGGCGAATCCGATCCGTGAATGAGATTGAACCGCGTATGTACGGCGAAATCCGAGCGGATCGTGCCCGGCGCCGCTTCCACGGCGTTCGTCTTGCCGATCATCGCGCGCGTCAGGGCCACAGCGTTGTCGCCTTCCCACACCATCGCGAACACCGGTCCCGACGTGATGAACCGGATCAGCGGCTCGTAGAAATCCTTGCCGGCGTGCTCTGCGTAATGCCGCTCCGCCAGCTCTTCGGATACGCGCATGAATTTCGCCGCGACGAGCTTGAGCCCCTTGCGCTCGAAGCGCGACACGATCTCCCCGATCAGGCCGCGCTGCACGCCGTCCGGCTTGATCATCAGAAACGTTCTTTCCATGGTTCCACCCGCTCCCATGCCGCCGGGCTGCCTTGCCGCGCGCCCGGTCGATCAGTAATTGCGCCTGCCGACGAACCGGGCCAGGCCGTCCAGCGTGCGCCGCGCCGGTATGTCCGGCAGCTCGTCCAGCAGGCCGATCGCCTTGTCGATGTAGCGGCTCGCCAGCCGGTCCGCTTCCCCGATTCCCCGGCTGCTCCGGATCAGATCGATCGCGCGCGAACAGTCCGCCTGGCCTTCCGCCTCGCGAATCCGCTCGATCTCGTGCTTCAGCTCATCGCCGACGGCGGGATCCCGGAGCGCGAGCAGAACGGGCAGCGTGATGTTGCCCTGCCGGATGTCCGACCCCGGCGGCTTGCCGAGCTGCCGCTCCGTGCCGAGCAGATCCAGCAGATCGTCGCGGATCTGGAACGCCATGCCGACGTTGTAGCCGTAGCGGTAGAGCCGGTTGTACAGCGCCGGCGGCGCGCCCGCGGCCGCCGCGCCGAGCTGGCAGCTTATCGCGATGAGCAGCGCGGTCTTGCGCCGGATGCGCAGCAGATACTGGCGCACCGTCTGCCCGGTGTTGAAGAAGTCGCGGATTTGCTCGATCTCGCCGATGCACATCTGCACGATCGCCCGCGAGAGCGCCTGGTGCAGCACCGGGTCGTTCAGCTCGGCGATGATCGTGAGCGCTTTCGCGTAGATGTAGTCGCCGGTGTACATCGCGATCCGGTTGTCCCATTTCGATTTGACGGTGAGCTGTCCGCGCCGCGTGTCCGCATCGTCGATCACGTCGTCGTGCACGAGGGAAGCCATGTGAATCAGCTCCAGCGGAACCGCCACCTTCTTCAGCACGTCGAGGCGGTAGTCGCCGAACTTTCCCGCGAGCAGGACGATGGCGGGTCGAATCCGCTTGCCGCCCGCCTTGAGCAAGTGGCCGGCCGCCTCGCTCAGCAGCGCGTGGTCGCTGGTCACGCTGTTGGCCAGCTCCTCCTCGATGATGCGCAGATCGTCCTCCAGACTTGCATACAGATCGGTCAGTTTCATTCATTCACCCGTGCCGCTGCGTGATCCGGCCATGTCGCCGGAGCGACCCGCCGCTCAAGCAGCCCCATCCGGAACGCGCAGTCGTAATAATGGATCAGCCCTTCCTGCTCCCGGGGGCCGAATCCGTATCGCAGCGTGCGGAAATACCGCTCCCAATAGTCTGCCCCGCCGCCGAAACGGTCCGCCGCCTTGCGCGCCAGTCCCCCGATATCGGCCAGCGCGCGGCGCTTGCTCTCGGCCAGCGCGCGGCTGACGAGGCGCACCGTCTCCGGCGCCTCCCTCACGGTTTCCCTGCGCACGGCGAACACCGCGAACGTCATGCCGAGCCCGGTCCAATCTTTCCACATGCGCGCCAGGTCCAGCACTTCGATGTCCGGTCCGCTCCGCCAGGACGCGCGGATCGCCGGGTCGCCGATGAGCAGCGCGCCGTCCGCCTTCTCCAGCATCGCGTCGAGATCCGGCTCCATCGCGATGAATTCGGGGCAGCGGCCGTAACGGCCCTGCAGCACGATGCGCAGCAGGTTGACCGAGGTCGCGGAAGCCGTCGTCACCGCGATCCGTCCGCGCAGCGTCTCCTCGAGCGGCCGCTTCAGGAAGAGCAGGACGGACATCACTTCGCCGTCCGCGCTGATCGACAGATCGGGAAGCAGCTCGTATTCGTCGAACCGCTGCCCGTAGGCGAAGGACGAGATCGCGGAGATATCGATCGTGCCCTCGGACAGCGCGCGGTTCAGCATCGACGGAACGCCGTACACGACGCGCACGTTGCGGACGCCCGCTTCGGCCAGACATTCTTCGAAGCGGTCGAAGATCGGCCAGACGTTGGCGTAGTCAATTCTGCCTGCCGTGATCTCGCGCTCCGCCGCCATGTCCGTCATCTCCCCATCGTCTGTACAGGTTGTGTTCCATTCCCATGTTGTCCAGCAATTTTCCGACCATGAAATCGATCATATCACGGATTGAAGCCGGATGGTAGTAAAAAGCCGGCATCGCGGGGACGATCCGGACGCCGAGCCGCGCGAGCTTCAGCATGTTCTCGAGATGGATCGCGTGCAGCGGCGTCTCCCGCGGCATGAGCAGCAGTCTGCGCCCTTCCTTCAGGATGACGTCGGCCGCCCGCTCCAGCAGATTGTCCGACGCGCCGCTTGCGATCGCGGCGAGCGTCCCCATCGAGCAGGGCGCGATCACCATGCCCTCGGTCAGAAACGAACCGCTGGCGATTCCGGCGCCGATGTCCGCCTGCGGATAATAGCGGATGCGGCCGTCCGACAGCGCGCCGCCGAACCTGCGGTCCAGCTCTTCCGCGCGCCGCGCCGCGTCCCAGCCGGCCTCCTCGCGCAGCACCCGCCAGCCCGCGTCCGATATCACGAGATGCACTTCACAGCCGGCGTCCAGCAACGCCTCGATCAGCCGGATGCCGTACGCGCACCCGCTGGCTCCCGTCATGCCGACGATCCATCTGCGCCTGCTCACCACTTGCGAAGCACCACCAGATCAAACAGGGTGAAAACAAACAGGACGACGCTCAGCGTGCCGTTCATCGAGAAAAAGGCCATGTTGACGCGGCTGAGGTCCTCCGGCTTCACCAGCGTGTGCTGCCAGGCCAGAATGCCGAGCGCGATCAGGGCGCCGGCCAGATAGCCCCAGGACAGGTCCGTCATCCAGAACAGCACGAGGAATCCGAAGGCCGGAATGACGTGGAAGATCCGCGCGATGATGAGCGCGCTCCTGACGCCGAACCGGGCCGGTATCGAATGCAGCCGCGCCTCGCGGTCGAACTCCGCATCCTGGCAGGCGTAGACGATATCGAAGCCTGCGGTCCAGAAGGCGACGGACACGTACAGCAGATACGCGGCCGGGCTCGCTTCGCCCGTGACCGCGAGCCAGCCGCCGAGCGGCCCCAGCGCGATCGTGAAGCCGAGGAACACGTGGCAGAGCCAGGTGAACCGCTTCGTATAGTGGTAGAACACCAGCGCGAAAACGGCGATCGGCAGCAGTTTGACGGCGAGCGGATCGAGATTGAACGCCGCGACGAACAGCAGAACAAACGATACGGCGATGAAGACGGTCACTTCGCGGACGCCGAGCAGCCCCGCCGGGATGGCGCGGCCCGCCGTGCGCGGATTGCGCGCGTCGATCGCCCGGTCGATCAGCCGGTTGAGCCCCATGGCCGCGCTTCGCGCGCCGACCATCGCGACGGTGACCCAGCCGATCTCGGCCCAGGTCGGCAGCCGGTCCAGCATCATGACGGCGCCGAGGATGGCCCCCACGTAAGCGAACGGCAGCGCGAAGAGCGAATGTTCGAACTTGATCATCTCGAGAAAAATCCGGATCTTGCGCATCATGCCGTTCCGCCCCGCTTCACGCCGATATGGAGCGCCGCCACGCCGCCCGTCAGCGGATGGGCTTCGACGTCCTCAAGGCCGACCTCCCGGAAAATGTCCGCGAGCTCGAGCCTGCCCGGAAAACGGGACAGCGACTCGGGAAGCCATTTGAACTGCTCGTACCGGCTGGCGAACAATTTGCCCATGAGGGGCATCACATGTCCGAAATACAGATTGTACAAGGCCTTGAACGGCTGCCAGTCCGGCTTCGAGACATCGAGGCTGACGACGAGGCCGCCGGGCTTCACGACGCGAATCATCTCGCGCAGCACCTGGCGCAGATCCGGCACGTTCCGCAGGCCGAATCCGATCGTCGCATAGTCGAACGCATTGTCCGCGAACGGAAGCGACATCGCGTTGCCGTGATGCAGCTCGATCCGGTCGGCAAGCCCGGCCTGTCCGATCTTCCGCCTGCCGATCTCGAGCATCGCCTCGCTGAAATCGAGGCCGACCACGCGTTCGGCGCCCGCCCGGGCCAGCGCGATCGTCCAGTCGCAGGTGCCGCAGCAGAGATCGACGGCCGACGATCCGGGCCTGACGTTCATTCGCCGCATCGCGAACTCCCGCCACGCCTTGTGGCGGCGGAAGCTGATGATGTCGTTCATCTTGTCATACTTCGGCGCGATGCTCTGAAATACTTCGTGGACGTATTGTTCCTTCGCTTTGCCTTCCAAATCCTTCACCTCGTCTCGTTCGTCACCGCGTGCTGCAAGGCAAAGGATGGATGGAGCTTTCTCGCGATCTGGGCCAGTTCCGCCGCCAGCTTGTCCGAGTCGAGCAGCCGGAGCACGGACTGCACCTGCGCGATCGATTGCCGGAGCAGTTCGGTAAGCTGGGCGCGCAGATTGTATTTTGCGATGAGCTGGCGGATCAGTCCCTCTTCCCGGGGATGCTGCGCGAGCTGCCGCCGTTCCTCCTCGGTTCCTTCCTGCATGACGCGCCAATACCCCCAGCTTCCCTCGAACCGGCCGGGCGTGTCGACGCGCGCCAGCTCGTCAATCACGACTTCGCACCGGGTAAAGCCGCGCAGCAGATCCGGATAGAGCGCGGACAACCGCTCGTCCAGCAGGCTGCCGAACAGTTCGAACAGACCGGTCTTGAGCTCGGTGCTGATGCCGATATATTCGTCCGCCGTCACCTTGCGCTGCTTCATGCGCGCGTACAGGCTCAGCTTGAGCCGGTTGACCTCGCACACCGCGTCGCTGATCCGCCGCACCATCTCGATCTGTCCGGCTTGCGACAGCAGATGGTAGAACCGGCTGCTGAAATAATTGCCGGCCAGCACGAGAAGCTGGCGCGCGCGCATCTCGCGTTCCGGCCGCTTGCCGGAATGGTTGTCCACCAGATCATGCGTGTCCAGGCCGAGCTGCACGAGCCATACGACGAGGGCGTACAGCTCGCTCCGTTCTTCGGGATGCTTGCCGTTCGAAAGCAGCGTATACAACAAACGAGCCCGGGAATCCGGGAATGTGGGAAGTTCGGTATGCTTGCGGATCATGTCGTATTCGACATATTTCTTCGCGATCTCGGGAATGCGGTAAGCGCTCATCCATTATGCCTCCGGGCCCCGGACGGCGGATGGCGCCGCGCCGCAGGCCTTGAATTCGAACCCTATTATAGCACATTGTGAAGCCGAACACACCCGAGGGACACAGACCTGTCACGAATCGGAGCCGGTCTGGCCGAACCGTTCGTCCCAGACCGGGCTCGCGGTGATTCTGAGTCTTTCGCGCCATACCCTGTCGCGGCCCGGATCCGCTACTTCCAGCTCGGCCCAGTGCCCGGCGATCCAGGGATCGGACCTGCGCACATCGGCCGCCAGCAGCAATCGCGGCCGTCCGCCCGTGTCGCGATCGTCTTCCGCTTCGAAGCGGACGAGCAGCCGCCGGACATTCGCGGTATGGCCGAACGCATGCGCGATCAGCGCTTTGAGATCCGAGTAAACGGAATCCGCCGTACCGCCGCTTCGCACCGTGAAATCGACCGCCAGCGCCGAGTTCGTCCAGCGCACCCGCCTGATTTTGTGCGCAAATTCCACGCTCGTCAGGAAATCGACCAGATTGACCGAGTCCAGCCGCACGGACCGGTCCTGGCGGAACACCGCCAAATGCCTTCCGTCCGACGGCGCCGTCCCCGGATCGAGCACCATGAGCAGCATCGCCGCCAACCCCGCGCAGCAGGCCGCAACGGCCAGCGACCTCAAGGCAGCCGCCATCATTCCGATCCCTCCGCGTACAGCCGTTCAAGCGGGGCGTCCCCGCCTGTATAGTGTACAAACAAAAAAAACAGGCTATGCCTGCTTTCTCGCGGAGGACCGCCGGCCGCCCTATTGATCCGTCTCGATCGTGCCGTATTTCGTCAGGATCGTCGCCTTGCCGCGGATCTTGATCGCGGACGTGTGCTCGGTGAACTGGGCGATCAGCACTTCTCCCTTGTCGAGCTTCTCGGTGTGATGGAACTTCGTGTCCCGTCCCCGGGTCAAGCCGATAACCGTAACGCCCTGCTCCTTCGCCTTGATCACCACGTAATCCGCATTGCTCATGTCCATGTTCCATCGCCTCCGGCGTCTTCGCGCTCCGGCCGGCGGCCGCGCGCCAGGTACAAAGAAAACTGCTTCCCGCCTTGCCGGAAGCAGTTCTTCTCGGGGAAAAATGGTCGGGTGTACCGGATTTGAACTGGCGACCTCTACCACCCCAAGGTAGCGCTCTACCAAGCTGAGCTAACACCCGACAAACGCAAAGATGATTCTACTGCATCGCCGGCCCGGTGTCAATAGCAACCGTCGGCAAGAAAGGCATCGTCCGAATGGACGCGCCATCCGGACGATTGCGGCTTCAGGGGAATTCGCATTACTCCCCGATCAATTCCTTCAGCGACTTGCCAGGTTTGAAGGCGGGCGTCTTGCTTGCGGCGATTTCGATCACTTCGCCCGTTTGCGGGTTGCGGCCCTTGCGCGCGGAGCGTTCGCGGACTTCGAAATTGCCGAAGCCGACGAGCTGCACCTTTTCCCCGTTTTGCAGCGCTTCGGCAATCGCGTCGAACACGGCGTCAACCGCCTTCGCTGCATCCTTCTTGGACAGTTCCGTAATTTCGGCTACCTTGTTTACGAGTTCGGATTTGTTCATCGCATTCACCTCCCCTGGCTGCGGCTGAACGAATTCTTATCATACTGTTTAACCGTTCCATGCCAATTTATACCTGAGACCGCACAATTTCTATACTAATACAGGGTCATCCGATTTTCAAGCAAAATCGGCCGCCGCGTCTGAGTCAAGCTAGTGTGGGCACCTTTTTTGGATTCTGGATGCGAACTTGAAAAGAACCTTTCCCTTGTAAGCGCTTTTGGTGTTCTTCCTTATGGGATTGGCGTTTCATTTTTCTGGTATT
>Ga0207866_1001146_pt1 | contig 28460 bp, 25 predicted proteins | sample HigsolmetaAR203D_FD_184835 | JGI IMG/M metagenome (GOLD analysis project Ga0207866, IMG submission 184835) | Ionic liquid and high solid enriched microbial communities from the Joint BioEnergy Institute, USA - AR20-3-D (SPAdes) (version 2) ...
GATGGCAACCGCCAGAATTCGATGTTCACTTTTACCGGCACTGGCAATGAAAATTTGCGGATCGTCCGCGGAGGGCAAGTGAATTTTGCGATCATCAACGCTGCCTAATACATGAAAAAAGCGGTGTTCCCGGAATATTTTACTGAATTTGGGCAGTTTATTTCCTTCTTTGATAAAGAATCAATTATTACGCAAATAAACATATTCCAGAAAACTTGAGCATAGATTGAAAATAAAGCGAATCTTGAGAGCAGCGGGTCTTTGTTTTAGGGCTGATGAAAAATCGGCTACTGGATGGAAAACTTCGATGACGTACTTGAGCAGAATCAAAGGATACCGGATTTTTGCTGATAGTAAGTTCTTTTATAAAACAGTTTGAACTTGGAAAGGAGGAATCCGTTTGGTACAGAATGATCAATCAAGTTTGCGATTTTCTTTGGAAGAAACGCTTTGGTTTCGAAAGGGACAGGAAGTAGAGGAATTGATATCCATTTCTTTGGATCCCGAGATTGTAGTTGAAGAACAAGAACATTTCGTTGTCATTCGAGGGCAGTTAAGGCTGTCGGGTGAATATCTTTCCGTAGAAGAAGCAATCGAAGAGGAAGATCAGTTAACCAACGGGAAGTATGTTCAAGAAGTGAGGGTGGACGACGAAGGAGGGATGGAGTTTTTCCACGGCTTCCCCATTGATATATCGATTCCAAAAAGCAGGGTGCATTCATTGGAAGATATTGAAGTAAGCATTGAAACGTTCGATTATGAAATACCGGAAAAATCTTGCTTAAAGCTGACAGTGGATTTAACGATTGACGGTACAGCCGCAAGACAGACAGATAACGAGACGTTCTCATTGGAAGAAGAAATAGAAGAAGTGGAGGTGTTTCCTCGGGAACGGCATCAAGAAATATTAGAAGAGGAAAAGAACGAACAGGAAAGAATTTACCCGCTTTTTTCGGAACAAGATGCAGAACTAGAGGAAGAAGAAGGAACGTTTTATGCTGAAGCAAAAAGAAAGGAAAAAACAGAAAACTTTCCAGAGGAGGAAGAAGAAGCTTCTATAGGAGAAAGGTTTTCGGAAGAGGAAGAATGGAAAGAACTGAAAAATCAATCAGGAGAGGCGCCACGTAAAGAGCAAGCTGATCGAAAGGAAGGGTATTTCGAAAAAGAACCAGCATTTTTTGATTCGGAAGAAGAAAACATATTCATTGAAAATGCAGCCGAACACAAAGGTGAAACGTCTCATCAAAGTGAAGCGGAGGAAAACGAATCGACGGAAGAAGAGGATTCGAAAGAACAAGAAGAGAAAAAACCTAAACAAAAGATGTTCAAAAAGAAAAAACATTATGAATCCATATCGCTCAAAGAATTTTTTGCCAGGAAGGATGAAGAGAAGCCTGCAAAATTAAAAGTTTGCATTGTCCAAAATGGTGAAACGATTGACCAAATTGCGGAGCGGTATGAAGTAAGCGTTCAACAAATTATAAAGGAAAATCAGTTAGAAACGACACAAAGTGTCTCCGGAGGGCAAGTTCTGTATATTCCGGAATCCAAAACGGCAAAACATTAGACGTCGAGCAGGTTCATTCCTGCTCGCTTCTTTTAAAGCAGGTGAAGGTATGGAGGATATGCAAGCGATACTTCAAAACTATGGATTATCTCTGACCTTCTATGAGCTTTTTGGGAAAGTGGCGAAGGTCCATACCGATAAAGGAGTGTTCGCCGTCAAAAGAATTCCAGCAAACGAGGGGATGGAATTTATCCGCTCGCTTCAACTTCTGTTTCAAAAAGGCTATCATCGCCTCGTTCCGGTTTATCCGACATTGGATGGACGCTACGGGGTTCTTCATGGCCATCATCTTTATTATTTAATGCCCTGGCTAACCGGCAATGAAAAGGAAGGGAGAAGCCAACGCCATCAGCAAATGTTCCGTGAGCTCGCAAGACTCCACACTTTGTCCACACGGGAAATACCGGTGGATCAGGAGGAAAGAAAGCAGCACTTTGAAAGAATGAAAGCAGAGTGGGAGAAACAGGAAGAATTTTTAGAACAATGGATCACAAGCTGTGAACAAGAAATTTATATGTCGCCTTTTCAACTGTTATCCAGTTTGTACTATATTCAAATTTTGCAAGCTCTTCAATTCTCAAAAGAAAAGTTGGAAGAGTGGTATGAAGCGTCAAAAGAAAATAAAACGGTGCGTACGGTGATCATACACGGAAAACTGTCGCCGGAACATTTTCTTTATAATGAAGACGGACTAGGTTATTTCTCCAACTTTGAACGTTCACAAACGGCCCTTCCGATTCGGGATCTTCTTCCGTTCTTATCCCGGACCCTAAAAACGTATCCAACAAAGCACGACGAATGTTTGGAATGGATTATGACTTATTTTGCCTATTTTCCGTTGAAAGAAGATGAAATGTCGTTATTTCTTAGTTATTTATCTTATCCCGGACAAATTTTATCGACTCTGGAAAAGTATTCGGAAACCGATGTGAATAAGGATGAAAAACAGTTTGTCCGCACTCTTCAACATGACTATTGGCAGCTTCGAAATGTAGAATATATCGTCATGCGGATATTGGAGAATGAACAAGCAAAAAAAGAAAAACAGGGAGGCAATTCTTCATAAAAAATGTAAAGTGGCATGAAACGGTGAGCTTTGCTGCGGTTGTTTGGAAGGAACTTTTTTCGTTTTGTTTCATGTGAGGATGGAAGTCTTTAACAACGGCTCCCCGCTTTTCGTTGGAATGAGCATAGCAGCCTTCTTTTAGAAATGAAGACTCTAAATCCATTCCCAATATAAGGCAATGGCAAGAAGGACAAATATTGAGAGTAAAATAACATCAAAAGTGGTCGGCAAAAAAATCGTCCGAATCGCTTGGAAAATGGTAAATGGAATGATTAATTGCCGAGCAACTGCTCTTACGACTTGGAGCCATGGCGGCAAGAGGAGAGGATTATACTTTTTTCGCATACTGGACACCTTCCTGAGTAGTGTACTATATCCTATGTCAATCGGGATAATTGGTGAGAAAACAAAAAAAGCCGGCTTAAAGTTCAACACTCTTTCTACGAGCACTTATGATTCTTGTTAGAACCGATATGCTCCCTGTTGCAGAAAGATTGAACTTTTATGCCAGCTTTTTGTTTTATTTGGTTATAGACTGTTCTGAATTCGTCCCCCAATGTTTTTCCGTACTTACTACAGGATGAGTGGAGAAGCGATCAAATTCTTTTTCTGTTTTGGATATGACAACCGTTGCAACTGCATTTCCAATGATATTTGTAATGGCGCGCGCTTCTGACATAAATCGATCGACGCCGATTAACAATGCGATTCCTTCAACGGGTATCATCGGAAAAGCTGAAAGCGTCGCTGCGAGCGTAATAAAGCCTGAACCGGTCACACCAGCCGCTCCTTTTGAGGTCAACATCAAAAGAGCAAGCAGCATAATTTGATGTCCGACGGTTAAATGAACCCCGTAAGCCTGGGCAATAAACATCGCAGCCATCGATAGATAGATGGCTGTTCCATCCAAATTAAAGGAGTAGCCGGTTGGAACGACAAGACCCACAACGGATTTAGAACAGCCGAAGTTTTCCAATTTTTTCATTAAAGTCGGTAAAGCGGATTCAGAAGAAGACGTACCTAAAACGAGCAGCAGTTCTTCTTTAATATAAGCGATAAATTTCAAAATATTAAATTTAAACAATTTGGCTATCAATCCGAGAATAATGAAAACAAATAGGAACATAGTTAAGTAGATGGAACCCATCAGTTTTCCGAGGTTGACAAGGGATCCGACTCCGAATTGTCCGATGGTGTAGGCCATGGCTCCAAATGCCGCAATCGGAGAAAATTTCATAATCATATTGACAATTTTAAAGAAAATATCTGTTAATTGTTCAAACAATTTGATGACAGGTGATGCTTTTTCTCCCAAGGACGCTGCTGCGAGTCCAAATAAGACAGCAAAAAATAAAATAGGAAGTAAATCGCCTTTAGCCAACGCTCCTACAACGCTGTCCGGAATGATGCTGGAAATAAAATCAATAAAACCGTGCCCTGATTCTTTTGCTTGTGATACATACTGGGAAATATCTTCGTGTTTAGCACCGGATAAATCAAAGCCTTTGCCTGGTTGGACGATATTGACGACGATCATGCCGATCGCTAATGCTATAGTGCTGACGACTTCAAAATAAATAAGGGCCTTTCCGCCGATCCGTCCGACTTTTTTCATATCTCCCATGCCGCCGATTCCTGTGACAACGGTCAAGAAGATAATAGGCGCTATCAACATTTTAATTAATTTAATGAACCAATCAGCTAAAATTTTTAGCTTTGATGCAAATTCTGGAAATAGGATACCGACAATGATTCCTAATAAAATTCCAATAATAACCCTTACGGTTAAATTATTGAAGTTGATCCTCACTTTGGTGTTCCCCCTTTTCGTGATCGCTTTCAAAATCTATTATATAACAGGTTTGAACATTCGTCATTACTATATAATAATATTTTTTGCAAATTTTTATCGAAACGAAATATTCGAAAAATAGTTTAAACTTCTCAACTTCCGTTTTAATTTTTATATTGAAAAAGACAACAGCATTGTCTAAAAAACAGGAAAAATGGCGATAATCATTGACGAACTGGTAGCAAATTCGCTAATATAATGGTTGAAACAGAAGGATGCTGCTATTTACGACAACGAAAAAAGATAAAAGCTGAATGATAATATAGTATCGATTAATGGCTTGGAAAGGGAGGAGTACGGTGATCGCCGCTCTTTTAGAGAGGGAATCCATGGCTGAAAGATTCCTGAGCGGATTCATCGGAAGGTCGCCCTTGAGCTGCTTCTGTGAAACGATTTAGTAGCCGAAGCCGGGAAAACCCGTTATCCGAAAGAGTGCCGGATTTCGATCCGGAAAAAAGGTGGTACCACGAAGACAACTCCTTTCGTCCTTTTGGCGATGGGAGTTTTTTATTTTGAATTGAAAAGGAGGAAACGCTGTGGAGAATCACGAAGTGAAGATGCCGCCAAAGTATGACCCGCGCGCAGTTGAAGCGGGAAGATATGAATGGTGGGTAAACGGTAAATTTTTTGAAGCAAAAGATGATCCAGAAAAACAACCTTATACGATTGTGATCCCGCCGCCCAATGTGACCGGAAAACTTCATTTGGGGCATGCTTGGGATACCACTTTGCAAGACATTTTAACGCGTATGAAACGCATGCAAGGTTACGATGTCCTTTGGCTTCCGGGCATGGACCATGCAGGAATTGCTACGCAGGCAAAAGTGGAGCAAAAACTTCGGGAAGAAGGAAAATCCCGCTACGATCTAGGCCGGGAAAAGTTTTTAGAGGAAGTTTGGAAATGGAAAAAAGAGTATGCCGATTTTATTCGTAAACAATGGGCTAAACTCGGTCTTGGCCTGGACTATAGCCGTGAACGTTTTACTCTCGATGAAGGACTTTCAAAAGCGGTTAGAAAAGTGTTCGTTTCTCTTTACCGCAAAGGTCTCATTTATCGCGGGGAGTACATCATCAACTGGGACCCTGTGACGAAAACAGCTTTGTCCGATATTGAAGTCGTCTATAAAGAAGTAAAAGGCGCTTTCTACCATATGAAATATCCGCTCAAAGACGGTTCTGGCTATATTGAAGTGGCGACTACCCGTCCGGAAACGATGCTGGGTGATACGGCGGTAGCTGTTCATCCCGATGATGAACGGTATAAGCATCTTATTGGCAAAACGGTGATTTTGCCGATCGTTGGCCGGGAAATCCCGATTATCGGCGATGAATATGTCGATATGGAATTTGGCTCCGGAGCTGTAAAAATTACGCCGGCGCACGATCCGAATGACTTTGAAGTGGGCAACCGCCATAATTTGGAACGGATATTAGTCATGAACGAAGACGGCACCATGAATGAGAATGCCCTTCAATATCAAGGAATGGACCGTTTTGAATGCCGTAAGCAGATTGTTAAAGATCTAAAGGAACAAGGTGTTCTTTTCAAAATTGAAGAACACATGCATTCAGTTGGGCATTCTGAACGAAGCGGCGCGGTTGTTGAACCATTTTTATCAACACAATGGTTCGTGAAAATGGAACCGTTGGCCAAAGCGGCTATTGAATGGCAAAAAGGAAAAGACAAAGTTCATTTTGTACCCGAACGATTTGAAAAAACGTACTTGCATTGGATGGAAAACATCCGCGATTGGTGCATTTCCCGTCAGCTATGGTGGGGCCATCGAATTCCGGCTTGGTATCATAAAGAAACCGGTGAAATTTACGTTGATATGGAACCGCCTAAAGATATTGAGAATTGGGAGCAGGATCCGGACGTTCTTGATACATGGTTCAGCTCGGCGCTTTGGCCATTTTCCACTATGGGTTGGCCGGATACAGAAGCATCGGATTACAAACGCTATTATCCGACTGATGCTCTTGTCACTGGGTATGATATCATTTTCTTCTGGGTCTCAAGAATGATTTTCCAAGGTTTGGAATTCACTAGAAAACGGCCGTTTAAGGACGTTCTTATTCATGGACTTGTCCGTGATGCGGAAGGTCGAAAAATGAGCAAATCACTTGGAAACGGGGTAGACCCGATGGATGTCATCGATCAATACGGAGCTGATTCACTCCGCTATTTCCTTGCAACGGGAAGTTCTCCGGGACAAGATTTGCGTTTCAGTATTGAAAAAATTGAGTCTGTCTGGAATTTTGCCAATAAAATTTGGAACGCTTCCCGGTTTGCCATGATGAATATGAACGGGCTCACGTATGAAGAAATTGATTTAACCGGAGAGAAATCAGTGGCGGACAAATGGATTTTAACCCGCTTGAATGAAACCATCGAGCTTGTGACAAATCTTGCTGAACGCTATGAATTCGGGGAAGTCGGCCGGGTATTATATAATTTTATTTGGGATGACTTCTGCGATTGGTATATCGAAATGGCCAAATTGCCTCTTTATGGCGATGATGAAGTGTCCAAGAAAACGACTCGTTCCGTTTTAGCGTACGTATTGGATCAAACGATGCGGTTGCTGCATCCGTTCATGCCGTTTATTACCGAGGAAATATGGCAAAATCTTCCTCATAAAGGAGAGTCGATTACCGTTGCGAGCTGGCCGGTCGTTCGTCCGGAACTTTCTGATCCGGAAGCCGCTGATGAAATGAAGCTTCTGGTGGAAATCATTCGTTCTGTCCGTAATATCCGGGCGGAAGTGAATACGCCTCTTAGCAAGCCGATTAAAATGGTGGTACAAGCAAAAGATGAACATATTTTGTCCGTTCTGGAAAAAAACCGTGTGTATCTTGAACGTTTTTGCAATCCAGAAACGTTGACGATTGCAACGGACATAGAGGCTCCGGAAAAAGCGATGACGGCGGTTGTAACGGGAGCGGAAATTTTCTTGCCGCTTGAAGGCTTAATCAACTTGGAAGAAGAGATTGCCCGATTGAAAAAAGAATGGGAAAAATGGAATAAAGAAGTGGAAAGAGTACAGAAAAAACTCAGCAATGAAAACTTCGTGAAAAAGGCGCCTCAAAAAGTGGTTGAGGAAGAGCGTCAAAAAGAAAAAGACTATCTCGAAAAACGAAAAGCTGTCGAAGAAAGAATTAACGAATTACAAAATTTATAATAGCCAGCAGAATGTGCTTTCCGTAAAAGAAAAAGGACTGGAAAATGAGGAGGAATGGATTTGCTTCTGCAAAGCCATTATTCCCCCTTCCTTCCAGTCTTTTTTTGTATTCTTTTTTGAAATCGTTTTTCTCAAGTAGTATTGTAATAAAGGGGGGATTGAAAAATGATTCATACATACGAAGAAGCGTTAGAATGGATTCATGGACGATTGAAGCTTGGAATCAAACCGGGTTTAAAGAGAATGGAATGGATGATGGAGAAGCTTGATCATCCGGAGCGCCGCTTGAAAGCCGTACATGTCGGAGGGACAAATGGCAAAGGGTCAACGGTTGAAATGATCCGCTCCATTTTGCAAGAAGCGGGCTATCATGTCGGAACTTTTACTTCCCCGTATATCGAACAATTTAACGAACGAATCAGCGTGAACGGCAAACCCATTAGCAATGAAGAGATTGTCCAGCTGACCAATGTGATTAAACCATTGGCGGAAGAACTGGAAAATACAGAATGGGGTGGTCCATCAGAATTTGAAGTCATTACGGCGATGGCTATTTATTATTTTGCCAAAATCCGCCCGGTTCCTTTAGTCATTTTTGAGGTGGGAATGGGAGGACGATTTGATTCCACCAACGTGATTATTCCGATATTGACGGTGATTACGAATATTGGAATGGACCATATGGAGTATTTGGGGGATACTGTTGAAAAAATTGCATTTGAAAAGGCAGGAATCATTAAAAACGGAATCCCTGTGATCACGGCGGTCCATCAAGAGGATGCTCTTGCTGTCATTCAAAATAAAAGCAAGACAGGCCGTTCCAGCCTTTATCGATTGGGGAAAGAGTTCTCGGTCGAACATGTTGCTTCTGTTCCGGAGGGTGAAAAGATCAACCTCTCATCCGTTTTAGGAAGCTGGGACCATTTAATTGTCGGATTAAAAGGAGTCCATCAAGTCGAAAATGCTGCTCTTGCATTAATGGCGGCTTCCTACTTGAAAACGTTCTTTTCTTTCTTAATTGAAGAGGAGCATATTCGCGACGGATTAAAAAATGCGTTTTGGCCAGGAAGAATGGAAGTTTTGTCCGAGAAGCCTTTAGTCATGATGGACGGCGCTCATAATCCTGACGGGATCAAGGCGCTTACCGAAACGATAAGGCAGCGTTATTCGGAATATAAACTCACGATTCTTTTTGCGGCGCTGAAAACGAAAAAAATAGACGACATGGTGCGATCGCTTGAAGAAATCGCGGATGAACTTGTTTTTGCCACATTTGATTTTCCGAAAGCAGCCGGACAAGAAGAATTTTCAGGCTGCAACGGAACGTATATTGGAGAAGGGTGGCCGTCTTTCTTTAAGGAAAAAACAGCCTCTCTTCAAGAAAACGAAATGCTCATGATTACAGGCTCGCTGTATTTTCTTTCAGAAGTGAAAAAAGCATTCCAAAAAAACAAATAAAGTGACACTTCCATTCATGGAACATGAATGGTTAGTGGAACCAATCGGGCATTAGGGGCAGTTGTCCTCCAATTGGAGCTCTATTAGTCCTATATGTTCTGGAGAGGAAGGAACTTACTGCCCCTTCATGCGGGATAAAGTGACACTTCCATTCATGGAACATGAATGGTTAGTGGAACCAATCGGCATCGGGGACAGTTAGCTTTATTGAGAAGAGGTCTTACTGCCTTTTGCAGGAAAAACGATCAGGAAGACTCGTAGCGGGTCTTCTTTTTTTGCTCGAAATAGTTTTCTTGTTGTTGAATCAAAATTGTTATTCTCATATAAAAATCGACTGTCCGGGCGAAGGAGAAACTATTTTTTGATAGCTTTTTATCCAACGATTATTCTACCATTCGACACGTATTTTCTTGATTAAAGATTTGTCGTCATAACGAGCCAATAAATCCAGGTTGATGATGGAAAGGAAATCTACATATGCAGCCTTCCCGTGATGCAACAACTGCCCTTCAAAATAACGTTTATAAGTCAATGGCGATGCCAGAACTTAGAGACTTCATCGTCCATACATAAGAAAAAATTTTTGCTTGCTATTGAAATAAAGTTTTGTAATTCGCTTGAGAGAAAGATTCAGATCTTAACATTTTTGACGGAAATAAGGGATATTTCGAGTGGGCAAGCGAATATTTTAGAAAATTTACGACCGTTTTCTCATGCATGCCTTGCGAAAATAGAAAAGCAGTGAAAAAATTTGACGACAAACTGCCTTTAAAAGACGACAAAACTCTTGTTCTTTTTTTGATTGAGTGTGCTAGGATAAGGCAATAAGAATGCACGGGGAGGGCAGGCAAATTGGACGAGCAAAAAAATCGCACGATCAAAATTGTACTAGATGGGAAAGAACCCGAAAAGAAGAACTCAATCACTCATCGTTGGAATACCAGTCACAAGGAGACTGCTGCGGCGATTGAAAAAAACAGTGGCGAAGAAAATGAATCTTTTGCGTGGGTCCTTCCAGAAGAAGAAGTTCAAAAAATGGGAGAGGATCAAGGCTTTCATAAAATAGAATATGTTTCAACCTCTAAAGGAAAGAAAAAAAGCGGAAAAAGATCAGTGGGAGGAAAACAGGCTGCATCGCTTGCGTTATCCATAGTCAGCGCTATGATTGTCGGCATCATGCTCGGCTTTGTGATTGTTAAAGTTGTCACGAATGCGGATGCGGGGACACCGGTTAAGCAGGTTCGCTCTTCCCAGCAAGGAACTGTGCCGGCAAAAAGCAATAAGGAGGCAACGCTTGAACTTCCAGAACTTTCGGCGTCGATTGTTCAGGGAGGTATTTTCAGCAAAGAAGAAGCAGCGCAAGAAGTGCTGAAAAAAGTGAAAGATAAAGGGGTCCCTGCCGAAACGTTCATGCAGGATGGACAATACGTTCTTCTATTGGGTACGGCTGGATCGATTGAAGATGCAAAGAAGTTAGGCAGTCTTTGGAAAGAAAAAAAAGTGGATGTTTATGCGAAAACTTTTACGATACCGGAAAGAAAGATCCAAGCTGCTAAAAGCGACACTGGCTTGGTGGAGCAATACGTTTCTTTGTTTCAGCTGCTTTCGGCGGAGAGTACCAATATTGTTCTGAACAAAGGAGCCGATTTAGCCAATCGAGACATCATTCAATCTGATTTGCAAAAAGTAGAAAAACAAACTCCTAAAACAACTGCTTTAAAAACCATGCAAAAATCACTATTAGAGGCTGGAAAGGATATCACTCATTTAAGCAAGCAAGCGGATCGACAAAAAGGCATTGATGCCCAAGAACAACTGTTGAAATTTATCGGCGCCTATTCCTCGGCAAAGTAGTTTTTGATTCTTTGCAGGGCGTCCGTCAAAACGGAAAGTCAGTTGGATGCAGTATTGAATTCGCTTCGATAAGGATCTGGTTTTTGATGTTCTGTCGCTTAAACGGTGAGTAAAATCAAGTAAATTAAAAGTAGATAACTCTGGGATTTTTTAGTGGTTAAGAGCAACAATTAAAGGAAAACATTGTATACTTCCATAAAATAAGGGAGGTACTGGAATGATCGTTTCAAGCATAGTATCTGTATTGTTTTTTGCAACGGCAGTGTTTGGGGTAGTCAAGTTTATTCAATTACTTAGCGGCAGGAAGAATTTAAAACATAACTAGCATTGTTTTTTTCTAGGGATTCCTAAAATAAAGGAATCCCTAAATTTTTGCTTTAATACTTATTATCACAACTTTAGTTTTACAGGTAAAGAGAAACCTTTTGCTTGCTGTTTGTCAACGGTAAATCGGACTGAGTGAGGGACGAACGAAGTAGAATTTAAGGAGTTGACAAACTAACTACACACGAACTCTCTTGGTATTGTCGGAATTTTTTTCTTTTATACTCTGTAAATTTGGGACTAAATTTTTTAAATGAAAGAATGACAAAACAGTTTCCTATGTTTACAAAAAACAAAGGATTGTCCCTACTTAAATCGTCAAAATTTAAAGTAAAAGATGAATGGTGAAAGGATTGAAGGATTTGTACTATAAGGTGAATATTGGTAAAATAGGCGTGTATCTCCCTGACATGAAAGGAACGTGAAGGTATGCAAAAATTGATTTTGGCTTCTAGTTCTCCACGCAGAAAAGCACTTCTTCAAAGACTGAATGTCCCCTTTACAGTTGAAATCAGCCATGTAGAAGAGAAGATCTCACCAGAAGCTCCCCCTGATGAAGCGGTAATGTCTCTTGCCCTTCAAAAAGCAAAAGCAGTAGCTTCTTGTGCACCGGAAGCTTTTGTTATTGGGGCTGATACAATGGTGTCTATTCACAATCAAATTTTAGGAAAACCGAAAAGCCGTGAGGAAGCTAAGAACATGTTGAAGATGCTGTCTGGACAAACCCACTCCGTTTATACCGGAACAGCCATTGTACATGGGGAGCAGCAACGCGTTTTCTATGAACGGACGGATGTTACCTTTTGGACATTGCCTGATGATGTAATAGATGACTATCTCAACAGCGGGGAACCGTTTGATAAAGCGGGTGCATACGGAATCCAAGGTCTGGGGTCAATATTCGTCAAAGAAATTCATGGCGACTTTTTTTCGGTGGTAGGACTGCCAATAGCAAGGGTATTCTGGACATTGAAAGAAATGGGATATCGGCCATTTGTTTCATGAGATGAAAGAGGAAGACAGAGCCTTTCATCTAAGCAAGTGGCATTGGAGCTGTTGTAAAAACGGATTGGCTTGTAAGGAACCGCTATTACACGCAAGTTTATTTCTATGCGAATCTCCCAAAAAGAAAAGACACCCCTGAAATTTTCCTTGTCATGGCTTGCCTGATCTTTTACCAAGGAAATGAAGGCATCGTATTGGAATCCCCTTTATTAGAACCTCTGATATAACGGGGGATGATCACGATCCCGTTCTATTCTTTCCTCCTCATTTTACAAATAGAAAAGTCCAGCGAACCAAAGCACAATTCCTTTTTTGACTCCGTTTTCATGAGTGAGCGAAGAACAGATGATAAACCAATATTGATACAAGGAGGATCAAATTTGTCAAAAGAATTGCTTAGTATCCATAACGTTCCACGTGAAGATCGGCCGCGGGAACGACTGATATTAAAAGGGGCGCGCAGCTTGTCCAACCATGAACTGATCGCCATTCTTCTTCAGTCGGGGACAAAAGAAGAGTCCGTCTTGCAGCTGGCAAATCGGCTATTAAATCAGTTCGAAGGATTACGAATGTTAAAAGATGCTACTTTAGAAGAAATTACCTCTATTAAAGGAATTGGCCGGGCGAAAGCTGTTCAAATCATGGCGGCGCTGGAACTGGGCAGACGCATCCACAGTCTTTCATTAGACGAACGGTATGTTATCCGCTCTCCCGAAGACGGTGCAAATTATGTCATGCAAGAAATGCGGTTTTTAACACAAGAACATTTCGTGTGCCTCTTCCTTAACACCAAAAATCAAGTTCTCCACAAACAAACCATTTTTATCGGAAGTTTGAATGCTTCGATTGTTCATCCTAGGGAAGTGTTTAAAGAAGCGCTTCGCCGCTCCGCTGCCTCCATTATTTGCTTTCACAACCACCCATCCGGTGATCCGACGCCTAGCCGAGAAGATATTGAGGTGACCAAACGTTTAGCTGAGTGTGGAAAAATCATCGGAATTGAAGTTCTCGATCATCTCATTATCGGCGACCAAAAATACATTAGTTTAAAAGAAAAAGGCTACTTATAATGCTATGATTTTTCTGGGGGTTACGCTATAATATAATTTATGATTTTTACAAGTTTTTTCGAATTCCAATGGAGAATAGGGCCATCAGAATCTAGAGGGTTAGGCGCGTTTTGAAAGCCTTGCCTTGGTTTTTTCTGCTCACATTGCCGCTGTGGGAGAAACGACAGTTTATCAAGTTGTGGCACTAAAGGGGCATCAGTTGGAATGAGAACCACAAAAAGGCAATTCAAGCATTCGAACTGGTTCGCTTCTTTAACAGTCTTTTTTTAAGCGGGAAATCCTATTAGGCGGCAAAAAAACGTGCTTACCTAATGGATGGCTTTTGCAGAGATCACAGTTTCAATTGCTATTTCGTATCAGTTAGAAAGGGAGATACAACAATGTTTGGAATTGGAGCAAGAGACTTAGGAATCGATTTGGGAACAGCCAATACACTTGTTTATGCGAAAGGGAAAGGAATTGTCGTACGGGAGCCTTCCGTGGTCGCCATTCAGACAGATACAAAACAAATTGTGGCAGTGGGAAATGATGCTAAAAATATGATCGGACGGACTCCTGGAAATGTGGTGGCTACTCGTCCAATGAAAGACGGAGTCATCGCGGATTACGAAACGACAGCTACCATGATGAAGTATTACATTTCTCAAGCAACCAAGAATAAAGGCTTTTTTACGCGAAAACCATATGTGATGGTATGCGTTCCTTCGGGGATTACGGCAGTGGAAGAAAGAGCCGTGATCGATGCCACTCGTCAAGCGGGTGCAAGGGATGCCTATACCATTGAAGAACCGTTTGCAGCGGCTATAGGCGCTAATTTGCCGGTATGGGAGCCGACGGGAAGCATGGTTGTGGATATTGGCGGAGGAACGACGGAAGTAGCGATTATTTCCTTGGGCGGCATCGTGACGAGCCAGTCATTAAGAGTGGCAGGTGATGAAATGGATGAAGCGATCATTGCGTACATTCGTAAGCAGTATAATTTATTAATTGGAGATAGAACAGCGGAAATTGTTAAAATGGAAATCGGATCGGCAGATGGTGAAGCGGAAGTCGAAAAAATGGATATTCGCGGCCGAGACCTGTTAACAGGATTGCCAAAAACGATTGAAATTTCCGCGAAGGAAATTGCCACTGCCTTAAAAGATACCGTCTATGCTATTGTGGATACCGTGAAAAGCACGTTGGAAAAGACTCCTCCGGAACTGGCTGCTGATATTATGGATAGAGGAATTGTATTGACTGGGGGAGGAGCTCTGCTTCGCAATTTAGACAAAGTGATTAGCCAAGAAACGAATATGCCTGTGATCATTGCCGAAAATCCTCTTGATTGTGTAGCCGTTGGAACGGGTAAAGCGCTCGATCATATTCATATGTTCAAAAATAAAGCAAGATAAGATTGATTTTTATCGCAAATAGGATTCCCTTCCGCCCGTGAAAATGGGGCGGCAAGCGGGAAAAGAGGCGGCTGGCGCACAGTAAATAAAAAAGTTTTCTCATTCTTGAAACCAGCTGCCCCTGTTTTTTTGCTGATTGGGAAGCCTATCTGCTGATGACTTTTGATTTCATCCGTCGATGAAAAAAGGATAAAATAGAGGTGTACTTCATGCCACAGTTTTTTTCGAATAAACGTCTTATAGTTCTTCTTGTCAGCATTATCGTTCTCGTGGCATTGATCGGATATTCCCTGCGCAATAAAGCAAATATCTCTTGGCCGGAACAATTTGTAAAAGATATTGTTGGTTTAGGACAATCCGTTGTTTCAAAGCCTGCTGGCGCTATAACGAATTTTTTTGAAGATATTCAGAATTTAAAAAATACATATCAAGAGAATGAAAAGTTAAAAGCCCATTTAGCACAATTGGGGCAAATTGAAAGTGAAGTTAATCGATTGAAAAAAGATAATCAAGAGTTGCGGGCAGTCTTGAAAAAACAAGAAAGCTTGTCAGATTATAGCGTTATACAAGCAACGGTCATTGCGCGAAATCCGGACCGGTGGTTTGATCTTGTCACGATCGATAAAGGAAAAGCGGCAGGGGTAAAACCCGGCATGGCAGTTCAAACGGCGAATGGATTGATCGGCAAAGTAAAAAGTGCGGCAAAGTTTACGGCTTCGGTTGAATTGTTGAGTGCGCAAGATCCAAAAAACAGAATTTCAGCGGTGATTCAATCGAAGAAAAACGTTTACGGCCTCATTGAAGGTTACGATCAAGATAAAGGATATTTGCTGTTAAAGGATATCCCGTTCAATGCGAAAATTAAAAAAGGAGATAGCGTCATCACTTCTGGACTTGGCGGTGTTTTCCCGAAAGGGCTTTTAATTGGCAAAGTGAAAAAATTGGTGCCGGACCAATTCGGTCTGACGCAAACAGCTTATATCAAACCGGCAGCAGATATGTATGATCTTGAACACGTGATGGTTGTCAAACGGAAAATGAGAACCGCGAGCATGACTTCAGATAATTCACAACAGCAGCAAAGCACAGTTGATGGGGAGGGGGAAATGTGAAACAGTTTCTTCTTCCTCTTATTATGGTTGCATGTTTCCTGAGTGAAAATGTGTTTTTTAACTGGACCCCGGAATCTGTGCTGGATGGCAGGTGGATATTAGCTCCTCGTTTTTTTGCGGTGGCTCTTATTTTAATGACGATTTTTTACAATCGATCCACAGCCATAAAATATGGATTTATATTTGGTCTGCTATTTGATGTGTTCTATACCGAAATGTTAGGTGTCTATATGTTTGTTTTCCCGTTTATTGTTTATATTACATCCAAATTGATGAAGGTCTTGCAAAGTGATTTTTTGATCGTTGCTTTGGTTGTGGTGATCGATCTTTCCGTTTTAGAATCCATGCTTTATGCTTTAAATTTATTAATCCAGCGCACGGATCTTACATTTGGACAATTTTTGTCTGATCGGCTATGGGCGACTCTCATTTTGAATCTTGCTTTTTATCTAGTATTCGGAGGACTGTTAAAAAATGTATTCATTCGCTTGAGACGAGAGATTTTGGATGCGTAAAGCAATGTTTCATTTTTAGTGGGAATGGACGATATGGTAAAGCCCTGTATCAAAAAGCACGTTGGAACCAACGCAACAAAGAATGCGAAACGAATCGTTCTCTTTTATATGGAATTCACATAATCGGAACATGACTATAAAAAAGGAAAACGCCGAATGGATGTCGAATTACTGGACGACAGAGGTGAATAGTGCGCCATGAAGAAAAGCCAAAATGTTGTGATGAAAGGAACAAAGGACGGATTGACCCTTCATTTAAATGATCGTTGTTCCTATGAAGAACTGCTTGAAGAATTGCAGGAAAAAATATTGTTGGATCATCAAGACGACGATTCACCGCTTATCTCCGTGAAAATCCAAACAGGCAATCGTTATTTGACAGACCAACAAATTAATCAAATTAAAGAGTTGATCGGTTCAAAAAAGAATTTAATTGTAGAAGATGTTTCCATGAATGTAGTCTCAATAGAGGAGGCTATGCGATGGAAACAAGAAAGCGAAATTATCACCATCGCCAGCATTGTTCGTTCAGGTCAAGTGATCGAAGTTCCGGGTGATTTGCTGTTGGTTGGAGACGTCAATCCTGGCGGTATGGTGATGGCGGGCGGCAATATTTTTATTATGGGATCCTTAAAAGGGATTGCTCACGCCGGATGCTATGGCAATGATGAAGCGGTTATTGTCGCTTCAAAAATGGTTCCAACACAGTTAAGGATTAGCAACTGTTTAAATAGAGCTCCTGATGAATATAGCGAAGATGAGAGTCATGAAATGGAGTGTGCCTACATAAATGAATCCAACCAAATTGTCGTCGATCGTTTGCAAGTTTTAAAACATCTTAGACCAAATATTACGAGATTTAAAGGGGGACAATAAAGTGGGTGAGGCGATCGTCATAACATCTGGAAAAGGCGGAGTCGGAAAAACAACCACTTCTGCCAATTTAGGGACAGCTCTTGCTCTATTAGATAAAAAAGTATGTTTAGTAGATACAGATATTGGACTACGAAATTTAGACGTGGTATTGGGATTGGAAAATAGAATTATTTACGATTTGGTGGATGTTGCAGAAGGGCGATGTAAAATTCATCAGGCGCTCGTAAAAGACAAGCGGTTTAATGATCTGCTTTTTCTGCTTCCGGCTGCGCAAACGAGCGACAAATCGGCTGTTTCTCCGGAACAAATAAAAAAGCTGGTTGAAGAATTGAAACAGGATTTTGATTATATCTTAATCGATTGTCCTGCAGGCATTGAGCAAGGCTATCGAAATGCAGTGGCAGGAGCGGATAAGGCCATAGTGGTTACCACTCCCGAAAAATCGGCGGTACGGGATGCTGATCGGATCATCGGTCTTTTGGAAAAAGAAAGTCATATTGAGCCACCTAAGCTTGTGATCAATCGCATTCGCAGCCATATGGTGGAAAATGGTGAAATGTTGGATGTCGATGAAATTACAACCCATTTGTCCATCGATTTGCTCGGAATCGTGGTAGATGACGATGAAGTGATTAAATCTTCGAATGCAGGAGAACCGATTGCACATGATCCGAATAATCGGGCGTCTATTGCTTTTCGGAATATTGCCCGGCGAATCCTCGGTGAATCCATCCCTCTTCAACCGCTTGAAACAGAAAAAGAAGGAGTTTTTTCGCGAATTAAAAAGTTTTTTGGCATTCGGAGCAAATAAATTTTGAAAGAACATTTTCAGGAAACGATTCGGCTTTGCTTTGGGATATTCTGACCAAAGAAGAGGCCGATTTTTTTTTGTCTCTCCTTTCTTTGAAATGATGGGCAATAGTCATACTCTCTCTGGACAAGTCATAAGATGGAACATAAACGGAGCAAAGAGGGATGAGAGATGAAGGATCGAAAGAAGGAAATTAAGAAAAGAATTGCGAAACGAAACAGGGAAAAGCGACGTCAAGCCAATCAGCGCGCCTTTCAGCCTATCAATATGGCATTTGGAGAAGAAATGGAATTTGATCACCAAGCCATTGATTACGAAGCTCCAAATGATGAGTACAGGCCTTTTATGAAAAAGGAATGGTTTCTCTTTAAAATATTGGCTTCGGGAGCGCTTGTTTTGGGGACCGCGATTGTATTTAAAAGCCAATCACCTGTGATGGTCGACAGTCAAAAGTGGATACGTCAAGCGATGGAAAAAGATATTCAGTTTGCTTCCATTGCCAACTGGTACGAAAAACAGTTTGGGAAGCCCTTGGCCATATGGCCGCAGAAAGAAAAAACAGTCACAGTGGACAAACCAAAAAAGGATTTGGCCGTTCCGGCGTCCGGAAAAGTGGTGGAAACCTTTCAAGCGAATGGAAAAGGGGTCATGGTGAAGACAGGAAAAGGGGAAGTAGTAGACGCGATGAAAGGTGGGCTTGTCATCTTTGCCGGGAAAGAAGCCGAAACGGGGAATACAGTAGTCATTCAGCATCCTGATCAATCCGAAACTTGGTATGGGCAATTGCAATCCATTTCCGTGGAGCCCTATCAACGCGTTCAAGCGGGGGAAGAAGTCGGAAAGGCGAAAGACCGGGCAGACGGAACTTCTGGCGAATTTTATTTTGCAATCAAACAAGACGATCATTACATCGATCCAAACAAGGTGATCAAATTTGAATAAAGCCGTCACTTTTTTTTCAAAAATTCATATTCATCCTCTTCTTTGGCTGGTGATCGGAATTAGCGTTGCCACTGGATACTTTTTCGATTTAATCATGGTGTTATGTATTATTGCCATCCATGAAATGGGGCACCTTTTCACAGCCCTGTTTTTTTCGTGGAGAATCAGAAAAGTATCGTTGCTCCCGTTCGGCGGAGTGGCGGAAATGGATGAACACGGAAATCGACCTTTGCATGAAGAATTGCTGGTCGTCATCGCCGGTCCGATTCAACATGTATGGATGATGGGATTAGCCGCACTGCTGAATTCCTTTCATATAGTTCCGAAAGTATTTTATGATGATTTTCTTATGTATAATTGGATGATTCTTTGTTTTAATTTATTGCCGATTTGGCCGCTGGATGGCGGAAAATTAATCTTGCTCATATTGTCAAGAGTCAAAACTTTTTTAAGCGCCATGCAGTGGACAGTCGTTAGTTCCTTTTTTTTGCTCGTTTGCCTGCATGCAATGGTTTTGATATGGGCTCCGTTTCAACTCCATCTTTGGATTGTTCTCTCATTCTTATATTTTTCGCTTTGGCAAGAATGGAAACAACGTCATTATGTAATGATGCGCTTTTTGCTTGAACGTTATTACGGAAATCGAAGGGGGATACATCAGCTAAAACCGATCACTGTATCGAGCGATACGGCTTTATCGACGGTATTAATGCAGTTTCAACGGGGGGTCAAACATCCGATCATTGTGGTGGAAAATGGAGAAGAAAAAGGAAAATTAGATGAAAATGAAGTATTACACGCCTATTTTTCTGAAAAACAAACAACGGTGAAAATTGGCGACCTTCTTTATTATTATTGACGGGTGTTGACGAAATGAGTAAAGTATAGTGGACGAGGTGCTGTTTTTCCATTTACATGACAAATCTTGTTTTTTGAAAGACGTACATGGGTCGAATATGGATGCGCCCAATCGGTTATGTTCTGATTTTTGCCGAGATATCAAGGAAGGTGGAATGTTTCTTACAGATGGATTTGAGACATTTACACCTATTTTTTTATCTTGCAGCGACAAAAGGTCTTTTTGTTTTAATGTGGATATGTTGAAAAGGGTGGAATGATGAATCAAATTATCGTAAGTGCAAAAGGCCGGGAAAAGCGCATGGCAGTTCTCCGAGACGGAAAAGCGGATCAATTTCATATTTTTCAGCCTTCGCATCAATCCATTGTCGGAAATATTTACTACGGGGTTATCCAAAAAATTGAGCCGGGCATGAACGCTTGTTTTGTCGATATCGGAATCGGAAAAAACGGTTATTTGCCTAAAGATCAAATTCCTGATTCCCGCCAATTGCCGATTTCACAATTAGTATTCGAAGGGGAAAAGATAGCGGTTCAAGTAAAAAAAGATGCCACTGATCATAAAGGTCCTGAGTTGACGGCCCTCATAGAATGGCCCGGAATGTATCTAGTCTATATACCGGCAGGAAATCATATCGCCGTTTCAAGAAAAATGGGCCAAGAAGAGCGAGAAAACTGGAAACAATGGGCGCAACAAATGAAAAAAGAGCAGGAAGGTGTCATTTTAAGAACTTCTGTTGCCGCTGGTGAAAAAAAGGAAATTGAAAAAGAATGGGCGGCGTTGCGGGAAATGCATAGAAAGGTATTGTCCCAAATACCGAATAAAAAAGCCCCTTCTTTATTATTTCAAAGAGATCCGTTTAAGGAAGAAGCGATCGCTCAAATGATCAGATTAAAGAGCGGGGCGCTGATTGTGGACGATCCTGCTTTTCAAAAGTTGATTGTTAGCGATGCCCGTTTCTCCAGTCAACATTGGCGTTGTGAGCTTCACCATCATCCCGAAGATCTTTTTTCCACTTTTGACCTTGATGCGGAGATACAAAAGGCATTAAAACAAATTGTCTGGCTTCCAAGCGGCGGATATGTCATTATTGAAAAAACGGAAGCGATGACAGTTATTGATGTAAATTCGGGGAAATATACGGGGAAAAGCGATTTTCGTCATACTGCTTTTCTCTCAAATATCGAAGCAGCAAGGGAAATTCCAAGGCAGATTCGATTGCGCGATATAAGCGGCATCATTTTAATCGATTTTATTAATATGGACTCGGACAAAGAAAGAGAACAAATCCGGACAGTGCTGGAGGAAGAAACGGCAAAGGATCCGAAAAGCGTCAACGTGTACGAATTTACTTCTCTCGGATTACTCCAGCTGACAAGAAAGAAAACGAAAAACTCCCTGCTGGAAACTTTGACGGAGCCTTGCCCTGTTTGTATGGGGAAAGGAAGAGTTTTAAGCGCGGCAACGACTGCTTTTCAAATGGAGAGAGCTCTTTTCGAATATGCGAGACAGGATCAAGAAGCTGTTTTGCTTGATGTAACGGAGGATGTCAAAAAAGCATTTGCCGGCGAACAAAATGGCGATCATTTTCATTTAGAGAATCTTCTAAAGAAAAAAATATTCTATCGGATTGTCAATCGGCCATATCCTTTTGGAGAAATCAGCCGACTGGGAACAGAGGAAGAAATGAAATTGCTAGGAGAAAGACCGAAAAAAGGTTGACACTCTTTTATAAAAGATGGTAAAATCTCAATGTTATTATTGTAGCACCCGTGCTACAACCGCTCATAACAGGTTCTAAGTTTTCGCTTTGCGAAACACCTGCCATTGGCGAGTCTTAGTTATTAAGGAGGTGCAGTAAATGTACGCTATTATTGAAACTGGCGGAAAACAGTTGAAAGTGGAAGAAGGTCAAACTGTTTATATCGAAAAAGTGGATGCTGCTGAAGGAGAAACTGTGACTTTTGACAAAGTTTTATTCGTAGGCGGCGAAGATGTAAAAGTAGGTAATCCACTTGTAGAAGGTGCAACGGTCACTGGCAAAGTGGAAAAACATGGCCGCGGCAAAAAAATCGTTGTTTTTAAATATAAACCAAAGAAAAATTATCGCCGCAAACAAGGTCATCGTCAACCTTACACAAAAGTCGTGATTGAAAAAATCAACGCGTAAGGCGATATAAGATGATAAATGTCGTGATCGAAAAAGATCGTTCCGGCAAAATTCGTTCATTTACAATGGACGGACACGCCGATTTTGCTGAATATGGCCAAGATATCGTTTGCGCCGGGGCATCAGCTGTGTCATTTGGGGCCATTAATTCCATCATGGTGTTGACAAATGTGGAACCGGAGATTGAACAAAAAGGCGGCGGAGGTTTCCTCCGTTGCGTTATCCCTGAAACGGCGACGGGAAAAGAATTGGAAAAAGTTCAGCTTCTTTTGGAAGCAATGGTGGTGTCCTTGCAAACGATTGAACAGCAGTACGGAGATTTTATCAAGATCGTATTTAAAACTGTAGGAGGTGGAAAGAATGCTTAAATTAGATCTTCAGTTTTTTGCATCGAAAAAAGGGGTTGGGTCTACTAAAAACGGCCGCGACTCTATCGCAAAACGCTTGGGCGCTAAACGTGCGGATGGACAATTTGTAACAGGCGGTTCTATTCTTTATCGCCAACGCGGTACGAAAGTCTATCCTGGCGAAAATGTTGGCCGTGGCGGAGACGACACGCTATATGCTAAAATTGACGGCGTTGTTCGTTTTGAACGATTCGGTCGTGACAAAAAGAAAGTTAGCGTTTATCCTGTTGCGAAAGAAGCATAATCCTTTTTCTTGTTAGGGGTGCCCAAAGGGAAACTTTTGGGCGCCCTCTTTTTTTGTTTTAAGGAACATCGGAAGCGGTAAAAAGCGTTTGGTCGCTCATTGGTTGCATGCAGCTGCTTTTTAATAAGCAATCCTCTGTATCTCATTTCAATCTTTTCTGTTATACTTCATAATGAAGAAGAATGGGAAAACCATTGAGTGTGGGATGGTTACTATATGACAAAATAGGAGTAAAAGAATGAATAATGACTGGACGCTGCTGGAAGTTTTAAAATACGTGCGGCATGATTGGATGAATCGCATCCAGTTAATCAAGGGCAATCTTGATTTAGGACATACAGAAAATGCAAAACGTGTCATTGACGAAATTATTTTAAATAGCCGTCAGGAAACAAGGCTGACCAATTTAAATTTGCCATGTTTGGCTGAATGGATCATGACTTACAATTGGCGGTCTCGACAACTGACGCTAGAATACGAGATTTTGGATGATTATCGCAACGTTTCGTTAAACGATCAGCTCATAACAAAATGGATGTGCTCTTTGTGCCAAGAAATCGAAAAGAGGGTGGATCCTAGAGGAGAGAATCATTTATTTCTTTCTATTCAAGAAAGAGGTAAGGCGCATTGTTTCTTTTTTGACTTAAGTGGGATAATAAAAGACAGCCATGAACTGGAAAGATGGATTGAACAATCCGTCAAATCGCTTTTCGAAACAGAGGTGGAATTCATCGAATCAACAGATGAGAACTTGCAATTTCAAGTTTGTTTTTCCCCTATGGAAAGATAATCATCAAGTGTGGCTGGCACAGGACATGACTATTCTGTTTTTGAAAGAAGTCCAATGATGATGAAGAAATAAATGGATTCTGGATGCTTAGGTGAGCAGTCCCCAGCTCTCCCTCGTGTTAAAAAAATTTGCAGCGCTCTTCAAAAAAGAGCGGCAACCTTTTAATAAAGATAAACTTTGTCAAAGAAGACCATCTGTTCTTCTTTTTTTGATAAGCGATCTTTACACACGTATAAGATAAAAAACTTGTATGGTACCATTTAGAATAAAACGATCTTCAATAGACTTTATTGGGAAGTAAATGGAGGTTTTCTATGTTTGTCGATCAAGTCAAAATCTATGTTAAAGGCGGAGACGGCGGAAATGGCATGGTAGCGTTCCGACGTGAAAAATATGTGCCTAAAGGCGGTCCTGCCGGGGGAGACGGCGGCAAAGGAGCCGATGTTGTGTTCGAAGTCGACGAAGGACTGAGAACGTTGATGGATTTCCGCTATCAGCGCCATTTTAAAGCGCCGCGCGGAGAAAACGGAATGAGTAAAAATCAGCATGGAAAAAATGCGGAGGATATGGTGGTCAAAGTACCGCCGGGAACGGTTGTGATCGATGATGATACAAAAGAAGTCATTGCCGATTTAACGGAACACGGCCAGCGTGTAGTGGTAGCTAAAGGAGGAAGAGGAGGAAGAGGAAATACCCGTTTTGCCACTCCCGCGAATCCGGCTCCGGAAATTTGCGAGAAAGGCGAACCGGGAGAAGAACGATATGTCGTTCTTGAATTAAAGCTCCTTGCCGATGTTGGTCTTGTCGGTTTTCCAAGTGTAGGAAAATCTACGCTGTTATCTGTAGTGTCACGCGCAAGGCCTAAAATTGCCGATTACCACTTTACGACGATCGTTCCTAACCTTGGCGTGGTAGAAACAGAAGACGGCCGCAGTTTTGTGATGGCTGACTTGCCCGGGCTGATTGAAGGCGCCCATCAAGGGGTCGGATTAGGACACCAATTTTTGCGTCATATTGAGCGAACGCGTGTGATTGTCCATGTGATCGATATGTCGGCGTCAGAAGGTCGAGATCCATATGAGGATTATGTAACGATCAACAATGAGCTAAAAGAATATAACTTACGGTTAACTGAAAGACCACAAATTATTGTGGCTAATAAAATGGATATTCCAGAAGCACGTGAAAATTTAAAACGGTTTAAAGAAAAACTTCAAGAAGACTATCCTGTTTTTCCTATTTCAGCTGCAACGAGAGAAGGAATACGGGAGCTATTGTTTGCGATTGCGGATAAGCTGGAAGAAACACCTGAATTTCCTCTTCATGATGCCGAAGAAAAACAAGGCGTTCACCGAGTCGTGTATAAATACGAACGGCCTGAAGAGGAGTTTACCATTACAAGAGATCCTGACGGCGCCTTTGTTCTGAGTGGGGCAAAAATTGAAAAGTTGTTTAAAATGACAGACTTTACCCGCGATGAATCCATCCGACGCTTTGCTAGACAAATGAGAAGCCTCGGAGTCGATGAGGCCCTCAGAGCAAAAGGAGCGAAAGACGGGGATACTGTCCGTTTATTGGATTACGAATTTGAATTTATCGAATAATGATGGAGTCGGGCCGGACTATTCGTTAAGCTATGTTCGGCCGAAGATTCTTTTCCACTAGCACTGCCAAAAGTTTTATTTTATCGCAATTGGGGGAAAATGCATTGCGAAAAAAGGATCTGAATCAAAAATTTTACTTAGTTCGTGAGGATGTCCTGCCGGAAGCCATGAAAAAAACGTTGGAAGTGAAAGAACTTTTGGAACGCGGAAAAGCCGATTCGGTCCAAGATGCTGTAAACAAAGTTGATTTAAGCCGGAGCGCCTTTTATAAATACAGGGATACCGTATTCCCTTTCCATACGGTTGTAAAAGAGAAGATCATTACGTTGTTTTTTTATTTGGAGGATCGTTCAGGGACGCTGTCACAATTGCTCGAGGTAGCGGCTCGTTTCCATTGCAATGTGCTGACCATCCACCAGACGATTCCCATTCAAGGCCGGGCGAATGTCACTCTTTCGCTTGACGTGACCAATATGTCAACGGACTTGGATGACTTGCTCAACAAGCTGAAAAAACTGGAATTTGTCGAAAAAGTGGAAGTGCTAGGTTCGGGTGCATAAAAATTAGGTATATTATTCCCACATTAAGGGACAGTAAGCCCTTTTTAGGAGATGTGCAGGAGAAAAAAGAGAAGGGGAAAAGGTCTAACTGCCTCTAAATGCCCGATTGGTTCCACTAACCATTCGTGTTCCCGCATGGAGGGGCAGTTGCCTCTGATGCCTAAATAGCTCCATTAATCATCCGTGAAACACCGATGGGAGTGTCACTCCATTTTTCATAATTTTCTTGACAGAGGGAGAGAGAAATCAAATGAAGATATCTTATTTAGGACCTGCGGCGACATTTACAGATTTAGCCGTTTGTTCTGCTTTTCCAAAAGCGGAAAAAAAAGCATGCATGACCATTCCGGAGTGTATGGATGAGGTTATGGAAGGAAAAGCGGATTTGGCAGTAGTACCGCTGGAGAATACATTGGAAGGAACCGTGAATTTAACCATTGATTATTTAACCCAGGAAGTCGATTTAAAAATTATTGCAGAGTTGATTGCCCCCATTCGGCAGCATTTATTAATGCATCCTCAAAATGCAGAGCGTTGGAAGAACATCGAAAAAGTGATGTCTCATCCTCATGCCATTGCCCAATGCTATAAGTTTTTACATACATATTTTGAGAAAGTGCCATGTGAAGAAGCAGCATCGACTGCTGCCGCTGCACGTTACGTAAGTGAACATCCGGAAGAGCTCACCGCTGCGATTGGGAATTCATTATCCGCCGAAAAATACGGCTTAACCATCGTGAAGGAAAATATTCACGATTATGATTTCAACCATACCAAATTTATTGTGCTGTCCAAAGAAGAACAAAAGCTGGAATTACCTTATGAGTCTGGTGTGGAGAAGACGACGATTATGGTCACATTGCCATCGGATCAAGCGGGGGCGCTTCATCAAGTGTTATCAGCGCTTGCTTGGCGAAAAATCAACTTGAGCAAGATTGAATCCAGGCCGGTCAAGACCGGACTGGGAAACTATTTTTTCATTATCGATATTAATCAAAGGATGGACGACATTTTGCTTCCCAACGCCTTTGCTGAGATGGAAGCGCTGGGTTGTACAGTCAAAGTTCTTGGAAGCTATTTATCGTATCAAATTTAAATATGGAAAACGGGCATCCAGCCAAAAAGGCTTTTGATGCCCTTTTTTCATAAATGAAATGAAAATAGCGATTAAGCCAGGAAATTCAATAAAACCTTTGCGGGTGCTCCGAGGCGTCAAACTATTCGTCTAAGAGAAATCCTGCTTTTTTCAGGGCTTTTTCCGCTGCGTCAAGTGTGCGGGAATCCTTGGCACTGACAGTATGGAGATGGACACCATCGGTCAACTCCGACAAAAAGGCAGCGTTCGTTTCGCGAATTCTGGCCATAAACTGTTCGACCTCTTTGCGATTGGATACCATTATGGACGCAGTTAAATCACCGTATACAGGGTGTTCAATTTTCACATCTTTTACGGTAAGGCCGTGGTCCACAAGCAAATTAAGCTCCGCTTCCGCTTCATCCGGAGTATGATAACAGGCGATCGTCCGCTCAAAAACGCCATTATTGCCTGACTGAGGTAAATACATATATCCTTGGCTTGTGGCAATAATCGGTTCATTTCTAGCTTTTAAAATAGTAATATCGTTAACAATCACTTGACGGCTAACGTTGGTTTTTTTCGCTAGTTCACTTCCAGTGATCGGATCAGACGATTGTTTCAAGTACTGCAAAATAAGCGTTCTTCGCTCTTCCCCTAAAATTTTTCTGCCGGAAGACAACAAAATCCCTCCAATTGCTTCAATATCTCTTTAGCCGATTTTCTACTACGATTGTATCATAGTTCGTTGAGCTAGCGAACCCGGAGAGAACCGGCGAGCGATTTCATAAAGTGTTTTTGCCAGCTCTATGATATCAAAATCAGGCGTTTGATCGCTGAAGGATATTCGGAAAAACTGTTTTGCAGAAGCATCAGGTTCTCTCATGGCGGTAATCGTTTTGGCTCCTTCTCCTTTTCCTTCTGAACACGCACTGCCGGTGGAAATGGCAAAGCCGAGCCGGTTGCATTCGAGCATGACAAGCTGTCCTTCTATTCCGTCCATGGTCATTCCGATAATGGATGGAAGCTGGACGCTTTGTTCCGCCTCATAAATGGTGTATGGGAAGTCTGGCAAGGCTGAACGAAAAAGTTTACGCTTTCTTGAGCATTCTTTCCAGTAAGATGGAGGATCTGTTTTGGCAGCAGCTACCGCGAAGGCGGCAATTCCGGGTACGTTGATCGTTCCGCCACGGAATCCGTCTTCTTGCGAAAGAAGCGGAAAGACCGGTTCATAGGAGCAGTCTGGGCGAATATAGACGGCTCCGACTCCTTTCGGTCCGCCGATTTTGTGAGAAGCGACGGAGATACTGTCCACATAAGGAATGATTTCTTGTATATCGACTTTTCCAAAAGATTGGACGCAATCTGTGTGAAATAACACTTTTTTTCGATCGATAATCCTGCTGATTTCCTGTATAGGTTGAAGTGTTCCGATTTCTTGATTCACGTGTTGGATGGAAATCAATATCGTGTCAGGACGAAGATTTTTAAGGACTTGTTCAGTCGATATTTGACCGTTTTTTTCCATTTTCAGTTTGGTTATTTGAAATCCCTCTTTTTCCAGAAAGTGAACGGCGGAAAGGACAGAAGCATGTTCACTTTCTGCCGTGATGATATGGTTTCCTTTGCCGATTTCCCGCGCTTTTCTGGCTAGTGATATGATGGCAAGCAAATTGCTTTCTGTTCCTCCTGAAGTAAAAAAAAGTCCTTTAGGTTCTACACC
>Ga0207866_1001149_pt1 | contig 28411 bp, 28 predicted proteins | sample HigsolmetaAR203D_FD_184835 | JGI IMG/M metagenome (GOLD analysis project Ga0207866, IMG submission 184835) | Ionic liquid and high solid enriched microbial communities from the Joint BioEnergy Institute, USA - AR20-3-D (SPAdes) (version 2) ...
GTATACTATTACTCATAAGGTAGGGTATCTCCTTTCAGTTTTGTTTGGTCGCAAATCTGAGAATACCCTGCCTTTTTCTTTTTTTCTAGTAGAAAAATTTGCTTACACAAAATAATTTACATCATCCATTATCGGTATCATTGGAATTATTTATGTATGCATTTACTTTTATGATGGGCATTCTTTGAATCTAAATATAGTTAATTTCATTATTCTATTTCTGGGGATTCTTTTATTAGGCTCGCCAGCCAAATATATAGCTAGTTTAAACGAAGGAATCAAAACGATTTCCGGTATCATCTTGCAATATCCTTTTTATGCAGGCATTATGGCCATCATGACCGGATCGGGATTGGTGAATACCATTGCGAAGGGATTTGTCCATTTCTCTTCAGCAGAATCACTTCCATTTTGGGGACTTATCAGTTCATTTTTTATTAACTATTTCGCTCCTTCTGCAGGAGGACACTGGGTTGTTCAAGGACCGTTTATGATTGACGCAGCAAAAGAACTACATTCCTCTCTTAGTCAAACCTCTATGAGTGTAATGCTTGGCAGTGCTTGGAACGATTTAGTTCAGCCGTTTTGGCTTTTGCCGGCGCTTGCTATATCAAAGTTGAAATTGAAGGATGTTATGGGGTATACGGTTGTCATGATGTTCTGGGTAGGAATTGTTTATATCGCAGCCGTGCTTGTTATGGGATATTTATTTTAAAATACAAGCGGTGTAACAGTGGAAGATTGTTGATATAATTTGATGAATTAGGCTCTTTCCTTTCTCATCCATAAAGGGGTACTGTCAGGAAAATGCGGATTTAGAACGCTAAGCCGATTTTCAAGATGGTTCCCCCGTTTTTAACAACGTTAAGAAAGTTGTACTGGTCTTAAAGAATCTAATGAGACCACTTTCTCCGAATTAAAATGAGATTCTCCTAGTAAATTCATAAGTTCCCAGCCTAAAGGTGACATATGGTGCAATAAGCCTTCATGAAAACTACCTGTCCGTTTTTGATATTCAACTGCTTTTGTTAGAAGTAGGGTATTCCAGATACTGATGGCATTGATAATTATGTTTAAAGTACTGGCTCTTTGCAATTGATGCTGTATGGTTCGTTCCCTAAGCTCTCCTTGTTTATAGCTCTTGCAAGTCCAATCATGGCTTCTCCTTTATTTAATCCTTTTTGTATTTTTCTTCTTAAAGATTCATCCGAAATGTAATTAAGAATAAAGATTGTTTTTTCGATTCTTCCCATCTCACGTAAGGCTGTAGCTAAACTGTTTTGCCTTGAATAAGAGCCTAGTTTCCCCATAATAAGGGATGTTTAGACTGTTCCTTCTCTTATAGAGTGAGCGAGTCGCAAAACATCCTCATAATTTTTTTTCATGACCTTTGTATTTATTTGTCCACGTAAAATAGCTTCTAGTTTTGTTGAGGATAAAGACTAAGATGGAGTGGCACCGATTTGTTTCGATATATAATATATGACTGAATCTGGATGCTTTTGATATGAGTGTATGGTCAACCGGGATACCGAAGAACGGCTAATTGAACGGCGAACCCTAAACGGTTTTCTTCTCTCCTTTGCTTATTTATAATTTCTAAATCTGGTTTGGAAAAAGTGTAGTAGGTTCCTAGCACCCACTCATCTTCAGGAATTTGCATAAAGGCCTGTCGCTATTCCGGTGTAGCAATTCTCTACCTCTCGCAATTTTCATACAGTATCATCTCATTTCTGCAATTATTCAGTTAATTAGTTCATTTTTATCAACAAGAGTGTACTCTATTGATACAAGTGTAGTAGACTGATAAAATCATAGCTAAGAGTATCTCATCAACTTGAGAAATTTCCAAACCAGGAGCCGCAAATCAAGTGGATCAAACCACGTTTACCGATCACGGTACATACATCATTATGTTGGCCGCAGCAAAGAATCATTTGAGCATTTTACCCGAAGAAAAGACAATGGTGCATTTTTCCAATGAAATCGCCCAAGCTGGCTACAGCGCTTCTTCATGCATAATTCAGAATTCAATGAACTGGACCAGTTAATTACGAATTGCTTGAGAAGATAATTGAATTTAATATCAAGGATAAGACTGAGAATTCGAATTTTTGGCGACAATAGCATAATAGCAAAGGAGGAAGACATGGAAGTTTTTGCAAAATATTTAGCAGGTATCGATAATCCTGACCACCGCGACCGAACAGAGGGAATTTTGACGTGGGTTGCTAATAAATTCCCGAATTTGGAACCGCAAATCAAGTGGAACAAACCCACGTTTACCGATCACGGCACATACATCATTATGTTTGCCACGGCAAAGAATCATTTGAGCGTTTTACCCGAAGAAAAGACAATGGTGCATTTTGCCGATGAAATCGCCCAAGCTGGCTACAGCGCTTCTTCACGCTTGTTCCGAATCCCATGGACTAAACCAGTTAATTACGAATTGCTTGAGAAGATCATTGAATTTAATATTCAGGATAAAGCAGAATATACGAATTTTTGGCGGAAATAGCATATCGAAGGAGAAAGATATGGAAGTTTTTGCAAAATATTTAGCAGGTATCGATAACCCCGACCACCGCGACCGAACAGAGGAAATTTTGGCGTGGGTAGCTAATAAATTCCCAAATTTGGAACCGCAAATCAAGTGGAATACGCCAATGTTTACCGATCACGGCACATTTATCATCGGTTTTTCCACAGCGAAGCATCATTTGAGCGTTTCACCCGAAGAAGTAGTCATTGCGCACTTTGCCGATGAAATTGCCCAAGCTGGCTACAGTGCTACCAAAGGCTTGTTTCGAATTCCGTGGAATGAGCCGGTAAATTACGAATTGCTAGAGAAGATCATCGAATTTAATATCCAGGATAAAGCAGAATATACGAATTTTTGGCGGAAATAATACATCATGTCTTATCAAAAACGCATGGCACGAAAAAATGTCATGCGTTTTTGCAACATAAACGATATGGGAAAGTATCATATCCTTAATGATGAGATTACCGTTTTCTTTTAAATTCAAGATGAATAGTCTATCTAAAAGCAAGGAGATTTCCTTTTCTTTTAGATAGGCTTTTTTGGCATCGGTAAAAAATTGATTTGGTAATTGTGAAATAATTATGAGCAGGGGGGGATATGAAACGAAAGGGGATGAAAAATGTCCCAATTTTGAAGATTGAACAAATGAGAGTAAAAAATAAAAATGTTATAATACAATACTGAAATACAATATAGAGGAGAGCATGACCATGTTTAAAAAGATACTTGCGAGTTTTGGAAAAGGTTCAGCTACCGTTGACTTGCGTTTATATACGAATTCCTATCAAGTTGGCGAAAATGTGCAGGGTGACGTCGTCATATTTGGAGGAGAAGTAGATCAAAAAATCCGTTCCATTGATGTTGGGTTGTTTATGGAAATTCGAAATGAACATGGTATGGCCAAACATCATATTGCCACTGTCCCTGCCAGCGGGCCGTTTATTATTCATGCCCATGAAGAAAAATACATTCCATTTCACTATCAGCTCCCCTTTACATTGCCTGTCTCCTGCCCAACCGTTTCCTTTTACTTTGATACATACTTAGACATTGAAGGTGGAGCGGATAAAAAAGATGTGGATTATGTAGAAATTCGACCTATTCCGCCAATCATGAATGTTTTTGCAGCGTTGGAACGGCTGGGATTTCGTCAAACATCAACATCAGGAAAATTGGATCGCTTTGGTCAAGAATTTTCATTTTTCCCAATGAGTCATTTTGCTCAAGATATACATGAAATAGAAATGCGTCTTGCATTGGAAGAACAGGGAATTCGGGTTTGGATGGAAGTAGAGGTTCGGCAAGGTTATCATGAAGTTGAAGTCAAAAGAGAATTCTTTTTGACACAAGAAGTTTTGAATGATATGTCGGCATTAGTAAACGTGTTGGAAAGATATATTGTGGAAGCCATTCAGCAGCCGGGTTTTTATCACCAACCGCATTCCTATCATACCTATTCTTATGAACCATATGATTATGACGAACACCCATTCCGTCAACATGGAAACTCTGCGGCAGGAATGATTGGAGGATTTGTGGCAGGAGCACTAGGAGGCATGCTCTTAGATGAAGTGATGGAAGATTTAATCCATGAAGACCATGATCACGACTACGATCATGATCATGATGGATTTGGTTTTGATGATTTCTTTGGAGATGATGAGTAAAGATTTTCCTTTGATTGATGAAGAAAAGATGCTTTAGGTTCTGCCAGTTAGTATGCGGCAACAAGCAAAAGCAGAACACATTGGTTTTAATAAATTAATGTTTAAAGAAGAACCATCATTTTATGGTGCGAATGTAAAGCGCACATAAAATCACCGAAACATTCGCACCTGAATCCGACCCTTTTATTCGAAAATTATGGTATTCATTTAAAAAATTTCTTTGTTTTGTTAAAAGAAAATAGTGAGTTTTTGATCAAAAAGACGGGAATTTTCGGTTTTTTTGATCAAAAACCGCTGTCGCACTCTACATGAGTGCGTGGATTTAAATTTTATCCATATTCCGATAGTAAAGGACTGCTAATCGTCGCACTCTATATGAGTGCGTGGATTGAAATCCATATTTAGAAACAAATCGATTTCTTGGTAATAATATCAGCGCCACAACAAATATTTCAAGCTAGATGAAAAACAACTGTGATATGCTATTCTAATTAAAATTCACTAATTTATTTGCAAGTTAAGATTAATAATAACACAGACAAAAATTAACCCTCTTTTGTTATTAAAGCCATCCCCACTCAAGGGATGGCTTTGTTCATGGCAAAACTTAGCGTTGTCTCTTGATTTTCCCTCGTCATAAAGAAATTTTTTCAATAGAGGCTGTTGCCAAAATAGATTGTTCAAGAATTTCCAGCCCTTCTTGCAATTGTTCATCAGTAATGGTAATCGGCATCAGCAAACGTATAACATTGCCGAATATGCCTGCGCTTAAAAGAAGTAAACCACGCTTATTGGCTTCAGCGATGATTCGATTGGTTAAATCTTTGTTAGGCTCTTTTGTCTCTCTGTCTTTTACAAGCTCTATTGCACACATTGCTCCCAGCCCCCGAATATCGCCGATAAACTCGAATCGATCGTACCAATTTTTAAACTTGTTCATGACGTTTTTACCGATTTGTTCGCCGCGAGCGTTTAAATTCTCGGATTCAATGATGTCCAATACGGCTAATGCAGCCGCACAACCGAGTGGGCTTCCGCAATAAGTTCCGCCTAATTCACCTGGCAAAGCAGCATCCATAATGTCGCTTCTACCAATCACGCCGCTTAACGGTACTCCTGCAGCAAGTGATTTAGAAACGGTGATCAAATCAGGAACAATGTCGAAATGCTCAATGGCAAAATAACGGCCAGTCCGGCAAAAACCTGTTTGGATTTCATCCGCCACGAATAAAATGCCGTATTCATGACAAATGTCATAAACCGCTTGAACAAATTTTTTACTGGGAACGATGAAACCACCTTCGCCTTGTACAGGTTCCATAACAACAGCCGCTACCATTTCTGGAGCAACGTCATTTTTGAAAAAGTTTTTAAATTCTTCGATGATGAAATTTTCATATTCTTCGTCTGAAATGTTGCCTGGTTTTCTATAAAAATATGGATAAGGTGCTTTATAAACCTCTGAAGCAAAGGGGCCGAATTCAAATTTATAAGGCTTTACTTTGCTTGTCATCGACATCGTCATTAATGTCCTTCCATGGAAACCTCGTGTAAAGCTAATGATGCCCGGTCTTTTTGTATATTTTCTAGCAATTTTCACGGCGTTTTCCACTGCTTCTGCGCCGCTGTTGAGGAGAATCACTTTTTTATCCTCATTTCCCGGGGCGATGGCCGCTAGTTTTTCAGCCAATTCAATATACGGTTCATACATCACGACATTAAATCCTGTATGAATATATTGATCGATTTGAGCTTTTAAAGCATCTACCACTTTTGGATGGCGGTGTCCTACATTGATCGTCCCTATGGCTCCTGCAAAATCTATAAACGTATTGCCATCCACGTCTGTGACGAGTGCACCAGCTGCTTCTTTGGCGAAAGTAGGTATTCCATAGCTAACTCCACGGGGGATCGCTTTTTCTCTTCTTTCCAACAAGCTTTTAGAGATGCTTCCTGGTAAACTGCTTTTAACATTTGCGTATTTCATTTGTATCCATCCTTTCCATTTTAAATAGATTTTTGATCAAGAGGTAATTCTGTCGGACTTTCAACGCTTTGAAAATCCATTTCGGGTGGTGCTATTTTAAAGCCTTTTGTTAAAAAGGCTAGATAAACGATTCCAATGAAGGTCCATATTGAGCCGAGAATTTTTGCATTTTTATCCAAATTCAAAAATAGTCCAAAGTCTAAAACGGCTCCTACTAAAGGAATGAGAAAATAGAAAAAAGTATCCTTGCTTGAACGATTTTTTTGTTTTATATAGTAGTGAAAAATCACATCCACATTGACAAATATAAATGTCAAAAACGCTCCGAAATTAATAAAGGATGTGGATGTCGTAACATCCATATTCACCGCTAGCAAAGAAATGGCTCCAATTATCACAATATTGAGAATGGGTGTTTTGGTTTTTGCATTTAAATAGCCAAATAATTTTGTCGGCAAAACGTTGTCTCTGCCCATTGCATATAATAGGCGTGCACCGCTTGCCTGGGCAGCGATTCCCGATGCAAATTGGGCAATGATCATACCGGCAAGGAAAATGGAGCTTAACAATGTTCCGCCAATTTGTTTAGCAATTTCAAATGCAGCTGAATCAAGATTTTGAAAATCGGTGTAGTTTGGATGAACAAGATACAGAAAACAAGAGGAAATGACAAAGATGATTCCACCGATGAAAGTAACAAGCAAAATAGCTCGCGGCAGCGTTTTTTCCGGCTGCAGCGTTTCTTCAGACATGGTTGTGACTGCGTCAAATCCTAAAAATGAATAACATGCGATGGAAGCTCCTGCAAGTATAGATGAAAGAGAGGAGTGACTGTTGAAAAACGGGTTGTGATCGAAAGAGTTGCCCCCAGTATTCGAAGTTATGTTCATGATGGATAATATGAGAAAAAAAGCAATCACTAGCAGTTGAAAAACCATCATAAAAAAATTGACATTTGTCGTCATTTTAACGCTAATGACATTAATGATGGATGTGATGACGACAAAGACGATGATCCATATCCATAGAGGAACGGATGGAAAGGCAGAATGAAGATATACGGATCCGATCAGCCAGATGACCATGGGAAGGAATAAATAATCTAACAATATAGCCCAGCCAATAATGAACCCCAAATGTGAACTGATCGACTTTCGAGTATAAGTATAGGCTGAACCTGAAGTGGGGAAGGCTTTTACCATTTTACCATAGCTGTAGGCGGTAAATAGCATGGCGATCAACGCAACGACATAGGCGGTTGGAACAGAACCGTGGGTGGTCTCGGCTAAAATGCCATAGGTTCCGAAAACAATCATAGGTGCCATATAAGCAAGGCCAAAAATAATCACTTGCGGCAGCTTTAATGTTCGTTTCAGATGAAGCTGTTTCTTCATATCCATATCATCTCCTTTGTTTGGTTTTGTTTTCTGATTTATCAGTCAATTCATCGGATAGCTCGACGTATAAGTCGGTTCTCCGATCCGCCAAATAATTTAAATGTTCATCAAATGGTTTATTTAGCGGAACATGAATGGTGATTAGCTGTTCTTCATCATTAAGTTTGACGATTACAGTGCCGTTTGCGTCGACGGCAGCGCTTTCACCAAAGAAAGTAGTATCACATTCTGTTCCGGTACGATTGCACAATACGATTGGAATTTGATTTTCCATAGCCCGGCTTTGTAAATAAATGAATTGATGCTTTTCATAAGGCTTCATGTTTGCCAGCGGTACGAGTAGAAGCTCTGCTCCCTTAAGCCGGAGTATTCTTGCGACTTCTGGAAATTCCAGATCATAGCAAATCATTAATGCTATTTTTCCAAGCTCGGTATCAAAAACAGGCAGCTCTGTTCCTTCTTTAAATACATTTCTTTCGTTAGCAAAGAGATGGGATTTTCGATAGATGCCTCTTATCGTACCTTTGTCGTCAATCAGCATGGCAGTGATAGAGAAGGTGGAGTCCTTATTTTTTTCCGGAAAAGAGATAACAGCAAAGATTTCATGTTCTCTACAAGCACTTTGGAAAATTTGAATGCTATTGCCTGAAAGCGGTTCGGCCAACTCACCTAAAGATTCCCAAACAAAATACCCTGTTAAACATAATTCCGGAAACAGAATGAGCTGTGATTGCTGCTTTTTTGCTGTTTTCATCATTTCGATCATTTTATGAATGTTATCGCTTTTATTGCCCTGTTTTGGTGAAAATTGAGCGATGGTCACTCGAACCATTTGGATTGCCTCCCAGTATGGCGAATTTATCTTATGTATACAAAAATTGTATACAATTTATGCCGTGGCTTTATACGTAACGATGAATGACTTGTGTAATCGAGACGGGATCTGTAAATTCTTTTGAAAAATCAATATCATTTTGAATCGATTCGATATGTTTAAAAGCTAGTTCTTTTGCTGCTTTAGGCTGGTGATTTTTAATCGCCTCTAATAATTCATCATGCTCACAGATGGCATTTGCTTCTTTATGTTCAGATACATCATAGAAGCTTAATATGATATGGGATAAAGTAATAATTTTTTGAAGAAATTCGATTAAATACGAATTTCTGGATGCTTCAATGATACTCAAATGCAAATTCTTTGTTGCTACTAATGACTGGTGAAACAATTGATCTTTCATTAATCTTCGTTCTTCTTCTAAAAAATGATACATACGATCGATTTCTGCCGATGTTGCATAGTGGGCCGCCAGTTCTGTCGCTTGGGGTTCTAACATTTTCCGGACGCTGAATATTTGTTCCGCTTCAGCTGGGGTGGGGCAGTACACAAAGGCACCTCTTTTTGGCTTTAATTCGATTAATGAATCGTATTTCAATCGCTGAAAAACCGTTCGAATAGGTGTACGGCTGACCCCGAAGGCTTCTGCTAATACATTTTCTTTTAATTGTTGCCCGGGAGGAAAATCTGCATTTACAATGGCGTCACGGAGAACATGATATATTTTCTCCTCAGTCATTTTAGGTGCAGTCTTCATTGCATCATTCCTTTCTAATGAATGGTTTCTTATAAAATAACACGAATTTTCAGAAATATCAAATTTATTGTCAGATTATCTCTCATACTTTTTACTATTGAAATAGGCAAACAATTGATTGGGATGCAAATGACAGACTTATTTCATCCAACTATGTATACGACGAAAGAAAGCATATTCGTAATGCGTTCATCTATCAGTCAGCTATTGAATTTTTCTATAAATGATGATCAATAGGCTGCCAGTAATTATGTTAATTTTTGATTTAACAACGAACTTTATTTCTTCATAATTTTTTAGGATTCATCGTCACTATGAAGCTTGCTGGAATCATATAAATATGGGAAAATAAGATTGACTGAATACCAAAATTTTCAAAACAAAATGTAAGGGGTTACATATTATCCGAAGAAAAATACTTTTTAGACGTGAACCATAGCATACCCAATCATTCATGCTGTTAGTCATTTGTTGAGCGGAATATCATTTTATTTTATAGGATATTCATAACTATAAAACCTCGAAAATACAATAGGGGGCTAAACGATGAAAAAGATATTAAATGATCCAAAAAATGTATTAGACGAAATGCTGAACGGTTTTGTTTATGCAAATGAAGGACTAGTAAAGAGGTTAGAAGGAACAGGTGTCATTTATCGAACTTTTAAAGACGAGGGAAAAGTGGGACTAGTCAGCGGAGGAGGGAGCGGTCATGAACCTAGCCATGCAGGTTTTGTCGGACAAGGCATGCTGTCGGCTGCCGTCTGTGGCGAAGTCTTTACTTCTCCAACACCTGACCAAATAGTTGAAGCCATTAAGATAGCGGATCAAGGTGCGGGTGTTTTATTGATTGTGAAAAACTACACTGGTGATGTGATGAATTTTGAGATGGCTCAAGAGATGGCTGAAATGGAAAATATACAAGTCGAAAAATTAATTGTTGATGATGACATCGCCGTTGAAGATAGTACTTTTACAGCCGGAAGAAGGGGAATAGCGGGAACTGTTCTGGTACATAAAATTTTAGGTGCTGCGGCAGCGTCCGGTTTATCCCTTGAAGAGATAAAAACATTGGGGGATCAGTTAGTACCGAATATCAAAACGATAGGGGTATCTATTTCTCCGGCGACCGTTCCGGAAGTAGGCAAACCGGGATTTCAACTAGCAGAGGATGAAATGGAGTACGGTGTTGGAATTCATGGGGAACCGGGATACCGGCGTGAAAAAATAAAAACATCAAGAGAAATCGCAAAAGAACTAGTCAACCAATTGAAAAAAGCATTCAACTGGAAAAAAGGGGATCAATATGCCGTATTGGTAAATGGACTAGGTTCTACACCGTTAATGGAACAATTTGTGTTCATGAATGATGTCCATGCTTTATTAAAGGAAGAAGAGTTGGTGATTGATTATAAAAAAGTTGGTTCCTTTATGACTTCTATTGATATGGCAGGGGTCTCTTTAACTCTTGTCAAACTGGCAGATGATACTTGGACCCATTATTTGAAACTTCCCGTTAAGACACCTGCATGGGTATAGAAGGAGGAATGATGGATGTTAACGACTGAAAATACGGTCAAATGGCTCATTTTATTTGCTGGTAAAGTGAATGAACAAAAGGTTTATTTAAGTGAATTAGACAGCGCTATAGGCGACGGCGATCATGGCACGAATATGGCGCGCGGAACAAAAGACATGGAAGAAAAATTAAAAGAGGAGGAATATGCGACGGTACAAGATGTTTTGAAAAAAGCTTCCATGTCGCTTCTGAGTAAAATCGGAGGCGCCTCCGGACCTCTTTATGGATCTGCCCTTATGGCGATGGCCAAACAAGCCGGCAAGGATGAAAAAAATATAGCGGCGATTCTAAAAGCAGGGCTTGAAGGGATTCAAAAGAGGGGAAAGGCAGTACCGGGCGAAAAAACCATGGTGGATGTTTGGGTCCCTGTGATCGAAGCGCTGGAATCCGGAAATTTAACAAAAGAAACGATACAGGAAGCTGTGAATCAAACAAAAGATATGAAAGCAACGAAGGGACGCGCCTCTTATCTTGGAGAACGTTCCATCGGGCATCTGGATCCTGGCGCCGTTTCAAGCGGATACTTTTTTGAAGCGATGTTAGAGGGAGGCATTCTGAATGACTAAAAAAGAATATGGGATTGTCATTGTCTCCCACATCGAAGAACTGGCGGAAGGAGTAGTGCGATTATTAAAAGAGGCAGCCCGAGACGTTTCGATCACTTGTGCAGGGGGAACAGAGGAAGGGGGTGTAGGGACAAGTTTTGAGAAGATCAGCTCCGCGATCTCCGAGAATAGTGCTGATAAACTGTTGGCCTTTTATGATCTAGGCAGTGCGAAAATGAACTTAGAAATGGCGATAGAAATAACCGAAAAGCAAGTTCATCTTATGGATACCGCGTTAGTTGAGAGCGCTTATACAGCAGCCGCATTGATACAAGCCGATGCACCCTTCGAAGAAATTATAGATCAACTCAAACCATTGAAAATAAAATAAAAACAAGCTTCCAATTTGCAAGATAGTCTTGCAGATTGGAAGTTTTTTATTTGATCCAAAATTTTTATCTAACACCATATCGAAGTATGATAGATGGAATGAAGCCAAAATATCATGGATCGAATGGGGCTGATTCGTCTATTGTCGATAGGTTGTTTAGAGCATATGAAAAAAAGGCCAAGAACCTAACGAATCCAGGTTCTTGGCCTTTTTAACAAGTCTTTTATCTTTTTGATTTGACAGTAAAAGAAAGAAGAATAAGTACAGCGACAATGACCAGACAGACAATCGTTCCAATGATATTTTGTTTATTAAAAATAAAAGCTAAAAAGATGAAAGATAAACAAATGGCAGCGATAATCGTCGTATAAGGAAACCCTTTTACCTGAAAAACAGGTTTTTCCGAGTATTGAGGCCGGAGCTTTAATTGGGCTAAACATATCCCGATCCAAATTAATAAAACGGTAAATCCCGGAATGGTCATAAGATAGCTGATGACTTGATCAGGGGTCATATAAGCTAGAAATACACCCACTAATATACAAATGGTTGTTAATAATATTCCGTTTAACGGAACGCCTTGTTTGGACGTTTTCAAAAAGGCCTTAGGAGCTTCACCTGTTTGAGACATCGTAAACAATGTTCTGGATGTAGCGTATATTCCTGAATTAGCAGCTGACAGAACAGCCGTTAAAAGCACAAAATTCATTACATGAGCAGCGCCTGGAAGTCCTGAGAAGCCGAAAACTTGCACGAAAGGACTTTCTTTAGAGGATACTTGATCCCAAGGAACGATTCCGCAAATGATGAGAATGGGCAGGACGTAAAAAATAATGACTCTCCAAACGGTTCCTTTAATAATTTTCGGCAAAACACGCTGGCTGTCTTTTGTCTCCGTGACACTGACTCCAATTAACTCAGCTCCGCCGTATGAAAACATCACCACTAAAAAGGCACTGAACGTTCCACCTAAACCATGGGGGAAGAAACCGCCATGGGCTGTGTAATTTGATAAGGAGGACGTGGTACCGGGAAAAATCCCTAGCAAGATTAAAGAACCTAAAAGAATAAAAGCCATTAACGTAACAATTTTAATGCCGGCAATCCAATATTCAAGTTCGCCGTAGTATTTTACTTGAAATAAATTGATTCCCACGATAAAGGCAGCACAGATGAAACTTAACAACCATAATGGCATAGAAGGAAACCAGTATTGCAAAAAACTTCCGGCTGCCAGCAATTCAACGACAGTTACAATAATCCAATTAATCCAATAGAGCCATCCGACGATAAAGGATATCCGATTGCCAAAAGCTTTATTGATCAGATGCTGCACATTGAGTTTAGGATAAACAATCGCCATTTCTCCTAATGCGACCATGACAATAAAAAGCAATAGTCCTCCAATTAAATAGGCAAGCACAACACTGGGACCGGCCATATTGACAGTGTCCGAGCTTCCTTTAAATATCCCTGTTCCAATCATGCCTGCCAAAGCAATAAATTGGACATGTCTTGGCAACAGTCCCTTACGTAAACCTTGATTTTTTTCTTCCATGTTTTCTCATTCCTATTACTCTTAATTTTTTACTTTTGCACTAAAGCATTTTAATCATATAACGTTTTGATGTTTAAATGCTTTTAAGCACTAAAGTTTTTGATATTACTATATCATAATGAAGCACTGTGTCAATGTAAGTTTCAAAGATAGAAAAATTACGAATAAACTGATTTTTGAAGATGTAGGTATAATCCAAATTGAAAAAACAAATGGGGACTTATAAAAGAATGTCATATCTATCATTATCTGAACAGAAGGTTTCTATTATCGTAAAATAGTATAGGAAGGTGATTTAAGTCATAAAAATGGATGGAGGAAAAACGCTCAATCGATCTTAAGGTATTTACCAAAAAAATCTCGGTTTCCTTTTTAATAAAAGCCTTTGTTAAAGGATTCTGTTGATATTTGATTAAAGCAAACAAATGTTCTGCGATAAATAAAAGAACATTTGTTTGGAGGCTTTAAATTGACGTTAAAAGAATTAATTGTAGAGATTAAAAATTTGAATTCAGCAGAACAACATCGCTTGAAGGAATTTTTTATCAACTCTATTGCGTCATTTTCAGCAAGTGAGCCAGTATTTCAAGAAGTAACAGAGCGTAAAAATACAGATGGCTATACTTGCATATATTGTTGTTCTAAACAAATTGTACGTTTCGGCAAGTATAAGGTGAAACTCAAAAGAAGTAGAACGTCAACGATACCGTTGTAAAAATTGCAGAAAAACCTTTGAAGATGTAACCTTTACTCCTCTTTATCATACTCACAAGCCTAATAAATGGTTAGATTTCATTAATTGTATGCTGGAAGGCTACTCCTTCGTAAATCTGCTGACCTTATTGGTGATGTTCATTTCGTTACCCTATTCTATTAGAGACACAAAGTATTGTCTGCTCTAAAGCAAAAGGACTTCAACGCATTTTCAGGGATTGTAGAGTCGGATGAAACGTATTTTCTTTACTCGGAAAAGAAATATTTAAGGGCGTAAACCTCGAAAAACGTGGTGATTCTTCAAAATTCCGTGGCATTAGCCATTAACAAGTTTGTGTTTTGATTGCAAGAGACCGCCAAAAGCCACATAGACTGGCGTTCTTGGTAGCGGTCGAATTGTGAAAACTCAATTAAATAGGAATTTTGGTTCTAATTTATCATCAGACAACACCCTTTGCACCGATGCTTGGAGGGCTTTTACCACTTATGCTAAAAGCAAAGGATTAGAACATTATCGCTTTAAATCAGAGGGTAAGAATCGTGTTAGAGGACTCATATCCAAAATGTTAATAACTATCACAGTCGCTTAAAAGGGTGGATGCAACGATTTAATGGTGACGCTACTAAATATCTCGACCAATATTTGAGTTGGTTTCAATTTTTAGATATAGTGAAACACCGAAAAGATAACACAACGATTAGAAAGATGATTGTTGATAGTTGCTTATACTCAACTAATGCTACTTATGATAGTATTAGATTATCAAAACTTTCCAATTTATATTAATAATCTTAATTGTATATCATAAAGGGACAAAAAAGTAAGAAAGTAAATACTGTTAATCATCAGTCTGTTAGGAGGTGTATAATAGTGAAAAGACCTTTGGGTGTTTCTTTAATTAGCTATTTCTATATTTTTGGTGCTTTTATTTTACTGTTTTCTTCGTTTTTCTATAATGCTAATGCCAATCAGATAGATATAGCAACGAGATTTGGTTTACCAAATGCTCCTGAGCAATTAATAAGAACGTTGGTGGCCCTTTCATCTTTGGTAATTGCCTATGGATATATGAGGCTTAGAAAATGGGGATTTTGGGTGATGATTGGATATTCTGTCCTTTTCGGAGTAATAAGTTTGTCATTATCATTGTCACATAGTCAACAACCTTTTATTGGAAATATGATTTGGTCAATTATTGTATTATTATATACAATCTATGTAAATAAAGCCTTCTTTCAAAAAAAACATAAGTAAAGCATACTTAATTTATAAGATGAAATTCTGAAGAAGCTGAAAAAAAGTATTCCTGTATTTTTATATCAGGATTCCTTTTTTTATATTATATCATTTCAACAATATTCATTAACAGAGCCTAATAAAAAAGCCCACTTGACTCATTTACTCATCATCACGGCAAAGGGGATAGTGCGTCCAACAATCCTGATAAAATGTAGAATTAAGTAAAAGAAAGATAACAGTGAAACCTCTCTTCAGTAGCGTTTATAACCGATAGAGCAATAGAGGGTTTTACTCTTTCGGATGGCAGGTACACAGAAAGTGTGTTTTGGGGTCGTTGCCTAAACAGCCTTTTTATTTGTGCCCTAAAAGCATATTGTTGTGAACGGGCTGAAATTCAAAATTCATCGTAAATGATCTTCTTAAATGTATTTTGGTTTTTCCGGAGCGGTCCAAAGGAAGTAGCCGAAAACAAGAGCAATAATACAGCCGACAAAAGTGTACACCAGCCGATCGATCATTAAATCAAAAGAAATGTGTTTTCCTTTGCCAAGCAAAATAAAAAGCAAAGGTACCATTGCCATTGAATAATATACATAATTTTGGGTCTTTAAATAACTGCGAATTCCACCGATGAACGCCACTATGACGACGATCCACAGAATGGACAACGGAAATATTAATATGGCGCCACCAATCAGAACGCCGAAAAAAGTTCCAAGAGCGCGTTGATAAATTCTAGAAGGACCGATAGACGTTTTTCTTTGGAGCACCAAAACAACAGTCAGACTGATCCAATAGGCATGTGGATTCTTTAAATATAATTGAATCACTTGTGCTACGCTCAAACACAAAACGACACGGATCGTATAGAGCCAAGCACGAAATGTTTTCAATCTGATTAGCCAGTATTTACATTGCGTAAAAAAATCAACATTGGAGGGATTGTTGGATAAGGATTTGCTAAACGGTTTCTTTTTTATAAAAAACCGATAAGAAACAGAAAAACAGAGAAATAGAAATACAGCCCATATTGAACCTAAAGAAAAAAACAAACCTATCAGCAATGGGCTGATCTGTGTGGGCGGGGATATACCTGCACCGATCATAGATAAAATAGTAAAACGCATGCTGTTCACAGCGAACGTACGATTCAGGCCGCCTACTAGAGAAACTAATCCGTTCACAAACACCAAAAAGATACTAGCTGATAGCGAATGATGATTTCCAATAAATACTCCTAAACTAATGGCAATAAATCCTGCGACGATGGTCTGCACATAGTTTAAAACTTCTTCCTTTAACGAATGATCCACATTTGGAGGGTTCATAAAAAGACTGCCTAGAGCAACGATGAATCCCGTTTCTACATGGCCGATTAACGCACCGACAATAATCGGCAAAGCCATTCCTAAAGCACTTGAAAAAATTTGCAATTTCGGGACAGGAATAGAAGGATCCCATTGCAAAAAGTATTTCAAAAAATTCAGCGGTTTATGATTCATTTCTTTCCTCCTGTTTCATTCTCTACCATTCATATTATGGAATAACCTAAGAATAATGAACAACCTTACCCCGATAAAAGTACCGGAATAAGGTTGCTGAAATAAATGATCTTTATTTAATGGACAAGTGGAACTTTAAGTAAAGAATCTGGCTTTGTATAGATTCTATTTGATACTTTGGTTCGTTCTATTTTGTTTCAGGAATGGCGCAGCTTCCATCAGCACAGCTTACATTATCTTCCGTTGAAAGGTCTTCAAAGGCAGGGGAAGCGGATTCTTCTTGCCATACTTTTTGCAGAGCACCAACAAAGGTTTCCAATGGTTGAGCACCAGAAATGGCATATTTTTGGTTGATGAGAAAGAATGGAACACCTCTAATGCCATATTGCTGCGCTATGGCTTCGTCTATGCGGACATCATTGGCATAAGCATTTTGATCGTGAAGAACGTCTAAAGCTTGCTTGCGATCTAGCCCGGCTGCTTCGGCGATATCGGCTAATGTTTCGTGATCCCCAATATGCTTGCCTTCTGTGAAGTAAGCCCGAAAGAGTTTTTCGGAAATGTCCGCTTCTTTCCCTTGAGTTTTTGCAAATTTTACTAAACGATGAGCGTCGAAAGTATTCGTCGGCTTCATTCGATCAAAATCGAAAGAAAGTCCAACGCTGGCGGCTTGTTGGCCTATACCTTGATTGGTTTGTTTCGCTTGTTCGATACTCATTCCATATTTTTCTGCAATGGCTTCATGTATGCTTTTTCCACTGTTTTTTGGTGCATTCGGATCCAACTCAAAGCTTTTGAATTCAATTTCTACTTGATCTTTATGCGGAAATTGCGATAAGGCCATTTCTAATCGATGTTTTCCTATATAGCAAAATGGACAAACGTAGTCAGACCATACTTCAATTTTCATATTGAACACCTCATATTATTGGATTCCACCATATAGTAACACAAAGCTGATTAAATCCCACGTATATTGCTCATTGTGTTGTTATTCCTTATGCTCTATGTAAAAAGTGAAGAGGATTGGATGAAAAAGCCAAGCTTGCTAATTGCGGCTTTTTCCTGTCAAAACAAAATAATTTATGAAATAAGAAGAAATATAATATGATATAATTTATAGGAGGAAATATCTTACAGACCGATAAGAATTAAACCCATACTTATCAATTTAGCGAAAATCTAAACTAACTAAATGGTTTGGAGGCATTATGGCACAAAATAAACCTAGAGTTTTTATTGGATCTGCAAGAGAGTCAATTGATTATGTAAATGCTGTACATGAAGCACTTAGTTATGTTGCAGAAGTTACTCCTTGGTCTGCTGGAGCTTTCAATCCTTTAAATTACACAATGGAAGATCTCGAAGCGCAATTAGATCAAAATGACTTTGCTGTTTTCATATTCTCCCCAGACGATATCGTAAATATACGGGGTACAACGTCTGTCATGACACGAGATAATACATTGTTTGAAATGGGTCTTTTTTGGGGAAGGTTAAGAAGAGGACGGGTTTTTTACTTGATTCCGAATACAGTACCTAAAGTTTTAAACGAAACAGAAATCGAAGGTTATCGCCTGCCTACAGATTTAATTGGAATTTCTCCTTTGAAATATGAAGTGCGAGAAAAACAAAATTTTGCTGCTGCAGTAAATGTAGCTTGCAGTCATATAAAACGAAAAATTCAAGAACAGGGACCTTATGAAGACCCGGCTATACTTTTAGAAGAAGCAAAATTAAGACAAAAAGAGCGGGACGCAGTGGCTCTTTTTACCCTTAAATTAACCAAAGAACTTATTCATTCTGATGAGACCAAAATCTACGATTACTTGTCTGATGCACTTCGAAGTGTATATGCTATTCATCCACTATTCAGTATAGACGGAGTAGGCGTGTGGAAAAAAGAAGGTAATGATGGATTAAGACATGTTGCAGGAAAAGTAGGACGAGTCGATTTTTATCCTTTTACAATAAACGATGGGAAAAAAGAAGAGGACGAAGATAGGATTCTGGTTATCGATAGCTTTTTAAAAGGGGAAGAATTGGTCCTCTTAACAAAAGATCACTTGTTTAAAACTTATTTAATATGCTATCCTATAGGTAATGAATTGGTTATAACTGTAACTATTTCCGGGTCAACCTTTTTAACTGATGATGAAATAGGATCCCAATTTCTTGCAAACTATGAATTGATGAAAACAATCCATTATCTTTTTGGAGGTGCTTCTGAATGACAAGGTTTATTAATCCAGCAGTGAAAAGAAAGGTTTCTGCCAAGGATTCATATAAACTTGGCGAGCCTGTTGTTGGAGTAAAGGCAGTGGCACCCGTTAAAGGTAAGGAACAAGTCGGAGCCGTAGTGTATAAACGCAAAGCAAAATACGGTGACCTTTTTGAAAATTGGGCATAAGAAACTTATTAAGTTTTTTTTAAAACACTTCAATCTTTATGGTGAAGTGTTTTTACTTTTATGGAGGAATAGTTCTTTAGGCGTTTCTCGAAGATTCGTCATACCAATTCCATCGACATGACCTGAATCGATATACTGCTTGTTGCCTTCTCAACGATTTCCCCTTTTTGATGAAAAAATGACACCAGAAGTAGTAGCTTGGTGTGTCGTAATAACTTTTGATCAAAAATAATTCCTTCTTAAAGACGTTCTTCTCACTTGTTGTGAAAAAACATCCTTATTCCATTTCAGCCATCCGTTACTAAAAAACAAAACCATCCCTTCAAACCTATTTTTATATTTTTTTACAATTTAAGCAATCCTTTATTTAAATGGATAAAACCATATTTTTTTCACAAAAAATTGATCATGGAAGGATGATGGCTAGTCAAGAGGTAAGTGTAGTATTCAATCATTTGACAAGTAATTTTTTACTATAGATAACGATTTATTATACCTTAATTTGCTACTAAGAAAACCAGACAATCGATTTCCATTTTCATTCGTTTTTGACATTTTGATACAATCATAGTAGGGAAAAAGGGGGGTTTTCATGTTTAAAATATTGATTGTAGAAGATGACATCCAACTGGTTCGTCTACTTGAAAGGCATTTACATAAATTCAACTTTGATACAAAATCGATAGAAAATTTTGAAACTATCAAAGCTCAATTTGAACAATATGATCCACATCTTGTTCTTTTAGATGTGAACCTGCCTAAATTTGACGGGTATTATTGGTGCCGTCAAATTCGCACCATTTCCACTTGTCCCATTTTATTTATTTCTGCACGCGACAGTAAAATGGACCAAGTCATGGCACTGGAAAATGGAGCGGACGATTATATTACAAAGCCCTTTGATTATGAAATTGTGACGGCTAAAATCAATAGTCAATTAAGACGCGCCTATGGGCCGTATGCCCATTCTAACAAGGAACGAATGGTGAATGTGTCAGGTTTAAAGCTGGATCTGGAACGTTTGTTGCTTTCTTTAGAGGATCAAACCATTGATCTAAGTCTCACGGAAGCCAAAATATTGGATGAATTGATGAAAAAAGCAGAGAAAGTCGTGAGCCGTGATCGACTATTAGAAAAAATTTGGGATGATCAAGCGTTTGTGGACGACAACACTTTAAATGTGTATGTCACACGAGTCCGGAAAAAATTAGCTTTATTACAGATTCATGATGCGATCGAAACCATTCGTGGCCAAGGATATCGATTCATGCCAAACTGGGAGACGAAAAAATGAAGCTTTTTATACGAGATCAACTGCCGCTCTTTTTTCTTTACTTCGTTCAATTGTTCGTGGTGACGTCCATTTACTGGCTGGATGGTTATCATCATTTGACGATTAGTTTATATGCGATCTTTCTCAGTACTTGTCTTTTGATCGCCTATCTTTGCTACAGATATTGGACGAATCGTTCTTTTTATCAACGATTAGAAAAGCCGTTGACTTCAATGGAAGATTTTACGAGCGAATGGCAGCGATCCCCTCTATCTGAAAGTTTACATCAACTTCTTATCAGTCAATTCGATCATTATAAAAGAGATTTACATAACTATAAATATAAGCTGGAAGATCATGTACAATTTATTCATCAATGGGTACATCAAATGAAGACTCCCATATCCGTTATTCACTTAATCACTCAAGATGAGGATGATGTTCGTTTTCGGGCCATTGGTGATGAGCTCGATCGTTTAAAAAAAGGATTGGAAATGGTTTTATATACGGCTCGTTTAGATTTATTTGAACACGATTTTTATGTAGAAACGATTCAATTGGAAAAAATGGTCCGTTCAGTTACATCCAGTCAAAAACGTCTTTTTATTCGAAAACACGTTTTTCCATCGATAGAAATCCCTGAAAACTTGACTATAGCCACTGATGAAAAATGGCTGTCTTTTGTTTTGACACAACTGATCACAAATGCTGTAAAATATACGATTCATGAAAATCGAAAAGTATATTTTCGCGGATTGAAACAGGGCCGTCATATCATTTTGGAAATACAAGATGAAGGGGTGGGAATACCCGAAAGCGATTTGCCCCGTGTTTTCGAACCATATTTCACTGGCGAAAATGGTCGTCATTTCCAAGAATCCACAGGAATGGGTCTACATTTAGCGAAACAAATTTGTGAAAAATTGGGCCACCGTATTGAAATAGAATCGAAAGTGGGTCAAGGAACAACGGTTCGAATTCTCTTCTAGCAATCAGAAACCTTACAAAACTGTAAGTCAACTGTAATCTTACGAAATGGTGAGGAAGCGGGTTTCTCGATAAAATGAAGATACCAATGATCAGGGAGTGAATTCGAAATGTCGATTTTAGAAGTGAAACATTTAGAAAAAATTTATGAGGGCAAAGTAGCCTATAAAGCGTTAAATAATATTCATTTTTCTGTTGAAAAAGGCGAATTTGTTGGCATTATGGGGCCATCTGGAAGCGGGAAAACCACTCTTTTAAATGTGATCGCCACCATTGATCGACCTACAGCGGGTGAAATTTTCATTAATGGGAAAAACCCCCACGCTTTAAATCGAAAGGAGACGGCGCTGTTTCGAAGACATGAGCTTGGTTTTGTGTTCCAACACTTTAACTTGCTCGATACTTTAACTGTTGAGGAAAATATAGTATTGCCGCTAACCCTTGACGGCGTCAGTGTACGTGAAATGAAAAAAAGACTTGAGGTCGTTAGTGAGAAACTAGGAATCCAATCTATTTTAAAGAAGAGAACGTATGAAATATCAGGTGGTCAACAGCAGCGAACAGCGATTGCCCGTGCCATCATTCACAAACCTTCTTTGATTTTGGCTGATGAACCGACAGGAAACTTAGATTCGAAGTCTTCCAAAGATGTAATGGAAATGCTGACAAAGATCAATGAACAAGATGGTGCTACTTGTTTGATGGTGACGCATGATGCTGTGGCCGCCAGCTATTGTCATCGCGTGATTTTTATTAAAGATGGACAACTTTATAATGAAATTTACCGCGGCGATAACCGCCAAACTTTTTTCCAAAAAATTATCGATATGCTTTCTTTATTAGGGGGTGACAGTCGTGAACTTTCCACAGTTCGTTTATAGAAATGTCACCCGAAACAAAAGAACGTATGCCGCTTATTTTTTCAGCAGCGCCTTTTCTGTTTTGATCTTCTTTGTGTATGCTTTGTTTATTTTTCATCCCGGAATCAAAAAAGGCGTCACTGCCATAACGGCGGTGGAATTAATGAAAGCAGCGGAAATGATCATGTACGTGTTTTCTTTCTTATTTGTACTTTATTCTGTCAGTACCTTTCTAAAATCCCGTAAAAAAGAATTTGGAATTTTGATGATGCACGGGATGACAAAGGGACAATTGGTTTCTATGGTTTTTCTGGAAAATATGCTGATTGGAATCGGCGCGATCATTACAGGAATTATTATTGGCCTCATTACTGGAAAATTGTTTTTAATGATTGGATCGAATATGTTTGGACTGGAATCCTTGCCGTTTTACGTTTCTCCAAAAGCATTGTTCTTGACGATTGGAGCCTTTTTCGTTTTATTTTTCTGTATTTCCTTATTCACTACCATACTCGTTCAAGTCAACAAACTGATTGATCTATTCCAAGCAGGAGAAAAGCCGAAAAAAGAACCAAAAGTATCCAAACTTTTATCGCTATTCGCAGCTATTCTTTTAACGGTTAGTTATTACTTGGCCGCAACGACAACGATAGGAAACATGATGTCTCGAATATTGCCGGTCATTGGAATGACTATTGTCGGAACTTATTTTTTCTACACACAACTTTCTGTTTTTATTACAAAATTATTGCAAAAGAATCGATCTTTCTTTTGGAAAAAAACGAATATTATTACGATTTCAAGTTTAGCTTATCGTTTAAAAGACAATGCCCGCATGTTTTTTATGGTCACCATCGTTTCCACTGTGGCATTTTGCGCAATCGGGACACTCGCATCCATGAATGTAATGAATCGCCAATTTCAAAAAGATAATCCCGTTGCCGTCGGCTATCTTGCATTGGATCGATCACCAGTGCATCAACAGCACTTACAGCAGATCGAAAAGGATTTTCAAAAGAAGCATCTGCACTACAATAAATTTCAATTGCCAGTCAAAATCGTAAAAATGAAGACTTTTGATCAAACATCGTCTTCACGTTTAACGGAGCAGCTGTTGCCGGTTCTTTCTTTTTCGCAATATAAAAAATTGTCTAAGTTGGCAGGGCTGGATGTTCGAGAAAAACCGCTGGCTGGGAACAAAGCACGCTCTTTGGCATCATCAACTTCTTTTCGAATCATGCCGAAAACGAAAACATATGCGATCCCGCAGCAAAATTTAACATGGAAAGATTTAACGTACACGAAAAATGCGGTTTTTCCTTTTCAGTTTTTTCATGAAGGCTTGGTTGTCAGTGATGAGTTGTATCCCAAAATCAAACCTGTTAAGTGGGAAACTTTCACAGGCTACTACACGAAGCGGTTTGAAAAAACGGCAGGAATAGCCAATCGTTTAGTAAACAACGGAAGCGCCTTTCCTGGTGAAAAAGGCCCTTACTCCATGATGGTCAGCGGTACTATTTATGCCAACCAGATGAGTATGTACAAAACGATGCTATTTGTCGCTTTATTGATTGGAACAGTCTTTTTCGTCGCGGCAGGAAGCTTTTTATATTTCCGTTTGTACAGTGATTTGGACTATGACAGACGACAATATTTAACCATTAAAAAAGTCGGTTTGACCGACCAAGAATTGAATCAAATCGTCACGCGTCAAATGGCTCTGCTGTTCTTTGTCCCCATTGTCGTCGCCTGTATTCACAGCACTTTCGCTTTTATGGCTTTGCAAAGTTTTTATATCTTATCCATTGCTAGAGAAATGATCATCGTATTAGCTTGTTTTTTCATCGCCCAAGTCATCTATTTCTTAATCATTCGCTCGCGTTATTTGCGAAACCTCAAAAAATCGCTGATTTAATCAATGTGCGGAAGCCTCCATTTGAATGGGGGCTGTTTGTATGTCTATATGAAATATGCATTTCTTAAAGCAGTTAAGATTCCATTTATTTTGCCATCTAAATTCTTTATTTTTCTAGCCGATAAAAAGAATGTGGCGCCATACGGTTTAAAGGACAGCTTCGAATCTAATTTTAAATCTAAAACTCCCCTCTTTTTCATTCAAACCCTTTCTTAAAAAATTAAGGATTGGGCTATCTAAAAGCAAAAGGATAATGAAGAAAAGGGGAGATTAAAACCGGCTGTCAGCTCTTAGATTGAGACATATTCAGGCAAGCAGCTGGTAACAAGAGCGGGAGAGCGTTTTTGAATCGAGGTTATTCGCCATAGATCGCTGATACTAACATTAAGAATGGACAATCGGAGGATTTGCAAATGACTAACATGAATCAACTGCAACAATTATTTCCTAGTGCTGATGGAAATGAGGAACAACGAAAAAAAATTTTAGAATATATCAATACTATTTTTACTAAAATCGATGAATTAAAAGATCCTTCCAAATTAACTTTAGGAGAAATGCCCAATTACACAAAAGATTATTATAATCGTGTGATCAAAGAGGCCAATGTACCGAAAAAAGGATTGCCAATGGAAGTAACGATTACGGAACTGATTGATCTGGCAAAAGGTCACCGTTTTGTGAATAGCAATTATGTAGCAAATGTATCACCACTGCCGAATATAGCCAGTATTTTAGGCAACTTAGTCATGGTTCTGCTAAATGGAAATGCCCTTTGGGATGTAGAGGGTTCGGGTGCAGCTAAAGCGGAAGTTATGGTGACGAGCATGCTGTCCAAAATGGTCGGGTATGACGAAAATACAAGTGCCGGATACGCAACGTGGGGAGGACAAGGAGCGGTCTTTCATTCATTACGAATCGCGATTTCTCGGCAATTTCCGGAATCGAATAAAGAAGGGGTTCCTAAAAACATATTTTGTTTCTGCTCCGAATTATCTCATTACAGTCTTTATAAAGCAGCAGAAGCAACAGGTATAGGTGTCAACAACATGATACGTGTGAAGGTTAATGATGACCATTCCATGAATTTAGAAGATCTGAAACTCAAAATGGAACAAGTGATCTCTGAAGGTGGAATACCGGTTTACGTCCTCGCGACTATGGGAACAACAGACACCTTTGGTATAGATGATATTGAAGGTATAAATGCTATCACTAGCGAATTAGAGCAAAAATACAACTTAAAACCCATTTATATCCATGCCGACTCTGCTATGGGGGCAATGTACACATTCTTTAATGAATATGATTTTGTGAAGAATCCATTAAAATTCGAAGATCGTGTTTCTTTAGTTTTAAAAAGATACCAACAAAAATTAAAAAGTATACATTTAGCGGACAGTATGGTCTTTGATTTTCATAAAATGGGCCAAACCCCTTACATATCAAGTTTATTTCTGTTAAAAAACAGGGAAGATTTAAGGTTTGTAGACTTAGATGCTTCTGAAACGCCTTATGTCGGCAATAGAGGGTATGGAAGTTATCATACAAGCTACACGCTGGAATGTTCTCGTATGGGTAGCGCCATTACTATATATGCTTCGCTGTTGTCGATGGGGATTGAAGGCTACCAGTCACTGTTGGCCAACTATATTCGTGTGAACATAGCTTTTAGAGAATCTTTGCTAAGAGAGTTTGCCAATGTAGCTGTGACAAACGAAATAGCGCCAGTGACAACTTTTAGATTTTATCCGAACGAAGTTCTTTGGAAAGAAGAACTAGGAGGGAAATTAACAAAAGACGAAGTAGTGGCCATTAATGAATATAATAGTGGATTTGCTGAATTAATCGGTGCCGACAGAGACAGGATCTATTTTGGCAATACATCCAAACAAAGATTAATTCCTGTTCGTGATAAGACCAAAAGGCTACCTGTTTATGCACACAAATTCTTCTCCATTTCACCATATACGACAATGGAAGAAGTAGACAAATATATAACCTTTTTGAAGGAACACATGAATATTTATCAGAAATCTCTATTTCTAGTATGATATTGTAGAGATAATGAATGGAAAAGAATCCAAATGAAGCGAAAAACCGATAGGGGATATGCCTATCGGTTTTTTATTATGCTTTAAATTTAGTAATCATGGATTGCAAATCGTGTGCTAACTCATTTAATTCTCTGGAAGCTTCGTATAATTGGTTGATGGATTCTAATTGTTGTCCAGTGCTTTCTTCTATTTCACGAGTGAAGTTTGAGTTATTTTGTGCAATTGCTTCAAGGTCTTTGACAGATGCCGTAACTTCTTCTGTTCCGGCAGAAATCTCTTGAGATGCGGCTGAAACACCTTCGATTTGACTAGAAATTTGGTCTGCAATCTCTTTAATTTTAAAGAAAAGTTCTCCGGTTGTTTGAGCAATTTTGGTTCCTTTTTCTGCTTCAGCTGTTCCATGCTCCATAGCGGAAACAGCGTTGTTGGTTTCATTTTGGATCTCTTCAATGATTTTGGCAATTTTCTCAGTAGAATGGTTAGACTCTTCCGCCAACTTTCTGACTTCTTCCGCTACGACCGCAAACCCTTTACCGTGTTCGCCTGCGCGAGCCGCTTCAATCGCAGCGTTAAGAGCTAATAAATTCGTTTGGCTTGAAATATTGGTAATGACTTCGAGAATACCGGTAATTTCGTTTGAACGTTTTTGTAGCGAAGTGATCACATGACTGGATTGTTTTACAGTGTCATTAATGATTCTCATTTGTGAAATGACTTCATTGATTGCGTCTAGACCATTTATTGCGTAATCTTCCATACGTTTAGATACGGTAGAAACATCTTGAGCTGATTGTGCGATCGTGTTGATTTCAGTCGCGATTTGTTCGATAGCTCCTGCTGATTCTGTCACTGATACTTCTTGTACTTGGATCCCATCGATCATTTGTTTAATGTTATTACTGATGATGACAGAGTGATCTTTCGATTGTTCCGTAACTTTTGATGCTAATTCGGATGATTGTAATAAGGTATCAGAGGTTTGTCTCATTTTCCCAATCATTGATTTTAATTCGGACGCCATTTCATTGAATGCTTCATTCATTTTCCCTAAATCATCTTCTCTGGTAGGAAGTTGAATATCAAGATTTCCGTTTCTCATTTCGTTAATCCCCGTTAATAACTGTTTTAAGGGTTTGAAGCTTCTGCGACTAACCCATACTTGAATAAGAATGATCACGATAATGGCAGGTATCAGAATCAACAATGAGTTAAGCAAAAATTTTTCCGTTCCATCCTTCACCATGCTCGCATCCACGTCTACTCCAAAGAACGCCCATACGTTGCCTGTACTGTCTTTAATGGGATAAAGCACGGTCACCCAAGTTCCGAATTGGTCTTCATACACATCCGAAACGGTCATTTTTTTTGTTTTATTTAATTCTTTAATCGATTTAGCGATCGTTTTCGGTTGTTCATATAAATCACCGACGTTGATTCCGTTTTTTTGTAAACCTTCTTTTATATTTGTGGGTGTCGCAATAATAGCGGATTGATTTTTTTGATTCAGTTTGGTTCCCATTATATATGCTTGGGCAACATTTGGATTGGCACTCGAAATTTTGTCAAAAAAAGCGGTTAATTTTCTTTGGGTTTTACCATCAAAATCTTTTTCGTATGCGGCTTTCTCAACCAGAGAGGGATCAATTTCGTTTCCCCAACGTTGTGCAATATGCGTCGCTTGCTTCTCCATTTCTTTTGTCAATACTTCGTTTTGAATGGATAAACTTGAAAGGATAAGTATGGTTCCGACTAATAGAATGAGTGCTGTTGTTGCAACGATGGATTTTGTTGCAAATGACAGTTTTTTAAATTGGTTTAAAGATAACTTTCTAAAAATATTCATGTTGAAATCTCCTTTTCTTTTTCTATAGCTTATATCGGTCATTTCAAAGAAAGTTATAGAGATAGAACAATAAAACGCGTTTTTCGTCTGCCAATGAGAATTTGAAAAAATAGGGGGAATAAAGAAATTCATAATCGTAAGAGATAATGCGAAGAATGCCGATAAGTGATTTTGCAGCCTACATTCGTTGTGATAAAGCTATTGTTCTAAAATAATCAGTTGTAAGTGGGGATAATGGATAAATCCGAAGGCACCTACAATATGTACTGGACCTTCCTCAATCTTGTATCGATTAAAAGGAGATGCATGCAGAAAAACTAAAAACGTTCTTTGTATGCGGAGGAAC
>Ga0207866_1001153_pt1 | contig 28384 bp, 22 predicted proteins | sample HigsolmetaAR203D_FD_184835 | JGI IMG/M metagenome (GOLD analysis project Ga0207866, IMG submission 184835) | Ionic liquid and high solid enriched microbial communities from the Joint BioEnergy Institute, USA - AR20-3-D (SPAdes) (version 2) ...
CGTTTGCCTTAAGGCTTCCTTCAGATTCGGCCTCGCGACCGACACCCTTGCCCTTGGCTAATGGTAGGCGCTCGCCAGCCCCCATTCCGGACTTTCACCGTAGAGATGACGCCCATGCTGGGCGTACTAATAACCCGGGAATGCCTGGCCTCCGGCATTCCCGGGTTTTTGCTTCCTGGCAAAGTCGCCCGTTTGATCCTGTTCAAAACGTTTTTGATCATGTTTCATCTCCGTCAACTTATGGTCATGTTTACAGCATAAACATGATGACCGGAAAAAACAAGAAACGGGATGCCGATCTTTCTCCGATCGTTCGATGTCCCCGGCCCCTGCTCCCAATGTTTGAAAAGATGCGCAAATATCGATACAATGACAACAAAACGTACAAGGAGCGATCCGTGATGACCCAACCGAACGCGAACCGGGTTCTGACGCCGGAGCAGCAGGAGCAGCTGCTCAAAACCTTGCAGGCCCGTTTTGAGAAGCATCGAGACCGGCATCCGGACATGGAATGGAGCGAGGTGCTGGAAAGGCTCCAGGCAAAACCGGACAAGCTGTGGTCCCTGTATGAAATGGAGAGGACCGAGGGCGAGCCGGATGTGATCGGCAAGGATCCGGAAACGGGCGAGGTGGTGTTCTGCGACTGCTCGGCGGAAAGCCCGAAGGGACGCAGGAGCGTCTGCTACGATCCGGAAGCGCTGGAAGCGAGGAAACAGCACAAGCCGCACCACAGCGCGGTCGGCATGGCGGAGGAGATGGGCATCGAGCTTCTGACGGAAGAGCAATATCATGAGCTTCAGCGGAAAGCGGGGCCCTTCGACCAGAAAACATCCAGCTGGCTGCTCACTCCTTCGGACATTCGCAAAAAAGGCGGAGCCATCTTCGGCGACTTCCGCTTCGGGCGCGTGTTCATATACCATAATGGCGCGGATTCCTACTACGGCGCCAGGGGGTTTCGCGGTCTGCTGAGGGTATAGCCGGATTGCCGGAAGTTGGATCGGGGAGCTTGTGATTTCGGTTGCCTGCCATTGCGGCAGCTTGTGATTGTGGCGCCGCGAATGCGGCAGCCTGCGAATTGGGTGAGGAGAAGCGTGACGGAAGTGAACTCCAGGGACGAACGGGAAAAGAAACGGAATCGGGAGCAGGAAGAGCCGGAACAGAGCGGCGGCGAGCGGGCACCGTCGGAAGCGGGGGAACGCGATCCCGATGGCCGCGGACCGCAGCACAAAAACGATCAACCGGCCTACGATTCCGCTGCGGACGTTTACGACGAAAATGACGAATACGATGAATATGACCCCGGGGACGAGTACGAAGAAGATCCGTATGTGTACGTATTTGATGATCGCTATGATGATGAGTACGACGATGAATACGATGAGTATGATGAATACGACGAATACGATCTTGAGTACTACCTCGACGAAGAGGTTGCGGAACAGGCCGGTGACGATACGGAAGATCCGGACTATGAACTGAATGAAGCGGCATTGGAGGAATTCGGCGCCGACGGCCCATGGGAAGAGGACGACGAGGAGGAGCCGGCCGAATCTCCGTACCGCAAATGGATCATCCGCGGGATCGTTTTCGCGCTCATTGCCGGTCTTCTCGCCCAGGCGGCCGCCCTGTTCCCGCAGCTGTTCAATACGGATGCCCTCCGGATTTTGCAGGCCTCGCGGGAATTGTCAAAGGATGAGGCGGTCCAGGCGTTCAAGCGGGCCATTGTCGTGGTCCAGGCCGGAAACAGCAAGGGAACGGGCTTCAATATTGACGAGCGGGGCGTGATCGTCACCAACCGGCATGTGGTGGAGGGCGAGCGGTATATCGAGGTCAGCTTTCCCGAGGGCCAACAGTTTCTGGCGGACGTGGTCGCCGCGGATGAGCTGATGGATCTGGCCGTCCTGAAGGTGCGCAATCCCCGCGATCCCCTGCCGGTGCTTGAAATCCATACGGAGCCGTATTATGCGGTGGACGAGGAAGTGTATTACATCGGCAATCCGATGCTGTTCCACCGCATTGTCGGCAAGGGCACCGTGCTCGGGTTGAGCATTTCCCCCGGCAACAAATATCCGGTCATGATCATCCATGCGGATATTTTCCGGGGTAACAGCGGCAGTCCCGTGATCACAATGGACGGCAAGGTCGTCGGCGTCATTTACGCCATGGCGGAAATTCTGGTGGACGGCAAATGGACGAAGGTCGGCCTGGCTGTGCCGATGTCCTATTTTCCGAACGTCTGGTCTCCGGAAACTTCTGACGGCAATTGACTGACGCTTGCGGATACCCGGAACTTCCGCGCCCATTCCGCGCCCATGACGAAATTGCAAAAGTGCAATAAATATTTGAAAGAAACTCCGGTTTGGCCAAAAGTACTGCATTTTTACAGTACTTTTGGCCATTTCTTTCAAAAACGGCCAATATCAACTGCATTCTTGCAGTTATTTTGGCCAATTCCGCAAAAAAGGCCGAAATCTGCTGCATTTTTACAATAAAAACACCCTGGAGTGACGTTCACCCCAGGGTGCTTCTTTCGTCGCTGATTACATCATGCCGCCCATGTCAGGCATAGCGGGCGTGTTCTTGTTTTCTTCCGGCTTGTCGGCGACAACAGCTTCCGTCGTCAGGAACATGGCCGCAACGGATGCCGCGTTTTGCAGCGCGGAACGGGTCACCTTCGTCGGGTCGACGATGCCGGCTTCGATCATGTTCACCCATTCGCCGGAGGCCGCGTTGAATCCGACGCCGACCGGCTCTCTCTTCAGGCGCTCAACGACCACGGAGCCATCCAGGCCGGCGTTGGAAGCGATCGTGCGCACCGGCTCTTCCAGAGCGCGCAGGACGATGTTGACGCCGGTTTTTTCGTCGCCTTCCGCTTCGATGGCCGCAACCGCGTTGTACACGTTGACCAGCGCGGTGCCGCCGCCGGACACGATGCCTTCCTCAACCGCAGCGCGGGTAGCGTTCAGCGCGTCTTCGATGCGCAGCTTGCGCTCCTTCATTTCGGTTTCGGTCGCTGCGCCAACCTTGATGACGGCTACGCCGCCGGACAGCTTCGCCAGGCGTTCCTGCAGCTTTTCGCGGTCGAAATCGGAGGTCGTTTCTTCCAGCTGCGCCTTGATTTGTTGGATGCGCGCCTGAATGTCCTTCGGATCGCCGGCGCCGTCGACGATGATCGTGTTTTCCTTGCTCACTTTCACCTGACGGGCGCGGCCCAGTTGATCCAGAGTCGCGGATTTCAGATCCAGGCCGAGCTCTTCGGTGATCACCTGACCGCCGGTCAGCGCGGCGATGTCACCCAGCATGGCCTTGCGGCGATCGCCGAATCCCGGAGCCTTGACGGAAACAGCGAGGAATGTGCCGCGCAGCTTGTTGACAACGAGCGTAGCCTGCGCTTCGCCTTCCACGTCTTCCGCGATGATGAGCAGCGGCTTGCCGGTTTGGACCACTTTTTCCAGAACCGGGAGGATGTCCTGGATGCTGCTGATCTTCTTGTCGGTGATCAGGATGTACGGATCGTCGAGCACCGCTTCCATCTTGTCGGTGTCGGTCACCATGTATGCGGACGTGTAGCCGCGGTCAAACTGCATCCCTTCGACAACTTCCAGTTCCGTTTCGATGCCCTTGGATTCTTCCACGGTCACAACGCCGTCGTTGCCAACCTTTTCCATGGCGTCGGCGATCAGTTCGCCCAGTTCCTTGTCACCGGAGGAAATGGCGGCAACCTGAGCGATGGATTGGCGGCCTTGAATCGGCTTGGAGATCTTTTTCAATTCTTCCACGGCGACCTTGACGGCCTTTTCAATGCCGCGGCGAACGACCATCGGATTGGCGCCGGCGGTAACGTTCTTCAGGCCTTCGCGGATCATCGCCTGAGCCAGCACCGTCGCGGTCGTCGTACCGTCGCCGGCCACGTCGTTCGTTTTGGTCGCCACTTCTTTCACCAGTTGGGCGCCCATATTTTCATACGGATCAGCCAGCTCGATTTCCTTGGCGATCGTCACGCCGTCATTGGTGATGAGCGGGCTGCCGAATTTTTTCTCCAGGACAACGTTGCGGCCCTTCGGTCCCAGGGTCACCTTGACCGCGTCCGCCAGCGTATTGACACCGCGCAGCATCGCGCGACGCGCGTCTTCGCCAAACATGATCTGTTTTGCCATAGCGTTCAATTCCTCCTCGAATGGTTTGGATTATGTGTAATGGCCGCGAGAGGTCAGTTGATGATCGCGAGGATGTCGCTTTCTCTCATGATGAGCAGCTCGCGTCCTTCATATTTCACTTCGGTTCCGGCATACTTGGAGAAAATGACGCGATCTCCTTCTTTCACGTCCAGAGCAACGCGCTGTCCATCCTTCCAGACGCCGGGGCCTACCGCGATCACTTTGCCTTCCTGCGGCTTTTCCTTCGCGGTATCCGGCAGCACGATGCCGCTGGCAGTCGTTTCTTCCTTTGCAATCGCTTCAACGACCACGCGATCTCCCAATGGTTTGAGCATGAAAAGTTACCTCCTTGGAACAGATCTTTATTGGAGTAGAGGTTGTTAGCACTGTTCGTGGTCGAGTGCTAACAACACTATTTATATTACTCATTTTGCCTATCCTTTTCAAGATGGGCGCCTAGATTTTTTTACAAAAAAAAGAAGATCCCCTCCTCCATTGTATCCTCGGGGAGGGGAAAACATCCCTGCTATTCGGCCGCCTGCATGGCCATGATGCGCGCCTGCCTCTTCCGGTACGCCGCCCGTGACAGCCAGAGGCTGAATTCGAACAGGGCGATCATCGGGATCGCCACGATGACGGCGGAAATGACGTCGGGAGGCGTGATCAGCGCCGCAAGGATAAACAGCGCCAGATAGGCGTGGCGGCGGTACCTGGCCATGACGCGCGGGTTGAGGATTCCGATCTGCGTCAGGAACGTGACCACAATCGGCAGTTCGAACAGCACGGCGAGGGGCAGCAGGATGTTGAACATGAAGGAGAGATACTGCGTTGCCCCGTAGGTTTCCGTCAATCCGATGCTGGAGGTGAAAAGAGAAGTGAAATAGACCGCCATCGGGAACACGACGAAATAGCCGAACGCGAGCCCCGCCAACGCCAGCGCGAAGGAGGCCGGGATGAACTTCACCGCCGCCCGCTGCTCATGCGGCAGCAGGCCTGGCCTGACAAACAGCCAGGTTTGCAGCAGGGCGAAGGGCAGGGTGAGCACGAGGCCGATGGCGATCGCCACGTTCATGTACAGCCGGATGCCGTCCCAGGGGGAAAAGGCGTTCCATTCGAGCTCGCCTGCCGGTCCGGCGCTTTTCAGGCATTCCAGCGCGGGAGTTGCAACGGCAAGTCCAATGATCACCGTCACAGCAAAAAAAAGCAGCACGTAGATCAGCCTCCGGCGCAGCTCCGCCAGATGCTCGACCATGGTCGCCGTGCCGGAGGTTGTTTTCCGTTGGTTCATCGCTCCAGTTCACCAACCCGTCGCACCGCTTCAGCGGCCTTCAATCCGGAAGCCTTCTGTTGTCGCCCGCGTCCGCACGGGTCTGCTTTTCCTCCTTGCGCTTTGCCTCTTCCTCTTCATCCAGCAAACCTTTCGTGCCCGCCCGGAATTCGCGCAGCGTTTTGCCGAAGGCCCGGCCGAGTTCGGGAAGCTTGCTCGGTCCGAACAGGAGGAGCGCCAGCAGGATGATCAGGATCAGAGTGGGAAATCCGATGTTACCAAGCATGGAATCCAGTCTCCTTTTATTTGAATGAAATGTTGGCATTTCGTGAACTCGTGAAACACGAAACGGTGTTGTTGTCCCATCTAACATTTTACTTCATTCCCGGCGGGAAATCACATCTTCCTGCAAAAAATCCTTACAATATTATGAATGATGCCGACGGGCGCGTCCATCGGGCATGTCTCCATCCGGCACCACTCCCCCCGGAAGCCTTCCGCCTCGCGCGCCGGTGGCGATCCAGCCGGTTTCCGTCGCGACAAAATCGACGGCCGCGTCATGCTCTTCCACCGGAACCTTGTCCACCATCTGGACGGAAAAGGCCGGCGCGACGAGCGCAGGCAACGGGCCGTGCCGGCCATGGTTCGCAAGGTACCGGTCATAGTAGCCCCGCCCGTGCCCGAGCCGGCCGCCGGAACGGTCAAAGGCGATGCCCGGCACAAGCATGACATCGATGCGCCCGCCCTCTGCCCGCGGCGGCCAGGCGGGGACTTGCGGCCCAGGCTCCAGCAAACCGAACCTTCCCGGCGCAAGCTGCCCGTACCCGTCGACGCGGTGAAACGTCATCGCGCCCTGCGGTCCCGATTTGGGAAGCAGCACCGTGAAACCTTGTCTCCAGGCCCATTCCATCACCGGCCGGATATCGATTTCCGAACCGTGGGGCATGAAGGCGGCCAGCACCGGAACATGTTCCGCCGCCGGTTCCTCCGCTTGTTCCGGTCCGAGCGGCGTCTTCCAGGTCCGTTCGAGCCAGGCGATGATCCGCTCGCTGACCCGGCGGGAGCCAGCGGCATGCTCCTCCGGAGACAGCGCATTGCGCCGCCCGAGCACCGTCCGGCGCAGCCGCTCCTTCCCGATTGTTCCGTTCCTGTCCTGTTTCTGTCCTCTGCCGCTTTGTCCGCCCATCCGTACGTTCGCCTCCGCCGCACCATTCCGATTCGTTCCTTTCAGAAAGTGTACCATATGAGGCGCCCTGTCCGCATCCTTCCGCGATTACTGCGCCGAAGCGAGCATGACCCGTTCCGCCACGCCCCAGGCAAACTCCGCCACAACCGGACTGTGGTCCGAGGCATCCGTCGGGATCGTCCATACCTTCGGCAGATGCGCCGGCTGGTTGACAAACACATGATCGATCTCATGGCCGCTCACGATTGTGGGCGACTTTGCGGACATCTTCAGCTTCTGCCAGGTTGGGTTCAGCAGCTTCATCAGCGGATGGCTGTCCTCCATGTTGAAATCGCCGAGCAGGATCGCCGGCCCTTCCGTTTCCCCCGCCAGTTCCGCAATGATCATCAGCTGCTCCGAGCGCTCCTCGGGCAGGACGCCCAGATGCGTGTTGTAGATCGTCACTTCCTCGCCGCCGATGAGCACCACCGCCTTCTGCAGCGCCCGCGACTCCTTGATGCCCGGCAGCCTGTACGTCTCCGAGCGCACAATCGGATACTTCGACAAAATTGCATTACCGTAAAAGGACATGCCCATGCGCAAACTCGGCGCAAACGCCCAGTTCATTCCGAGCTGGTCGGCCAGCACCCGCACCTGGTCTTTCAGCCCGCTCCGGATATGAAACCGGTCCACCTCCTGCAGCGCGACAATATCCGCCCGGCTGTCCCTGATTTCCCGGGCAATTCTATGAAGATTCACCTTTCCGTCCAATCCGCGGCCGTGCCGGATATTGAACGTCATCACTTTGATCTGAAGCGGCTGCTCCATGGCGATCAGCGTTCCTCCCGCTGCCCAATCCGGGCTGATGTGATCTATCTTATTCTTCGCAAGAGGCGCAGGTTCTATCACGGCAACAGTGCCGCAGGCAGCCAGCACGATCAGGATCAAAGGTTTCCAGCAGCAGCTCCTCATCCAGGACATCCGCAAACCAACCGCACTCCCCCCGGCTTGGAAAGTCCCCCCTTTTGCTTCCCATCGTAATAGAAAACGCTTTCTTCCGCCATCGACAATTCATGGAAACGGCGTCCGTTGAATCTCTCACGCCCGATGCGATAAACTGGAGCTATGACATTCAGGCATGGATGAATGGGATTTTTTCGGGAGGATCGAACATCATGCTGCTGCAATTGTCCGGCATTTCCAAGAGCTTTCTGACGGAGACCGTGCTCGATCGCGTCAGCCTGCAGATCCAGGAGAAAGACCGCATCGGCATCGTCGGCGTCAACGGGGCCGGGAAATCGACCTTGCTCAAAATCATGGCGGGAGAACTTGCGCCTGACGAAGGTGAAATATACAGAAGCAAGGATGCCCGCATCGGATACCTGGCGCAAAACAGCGGGCTGAACTCGGACAAAACGATCTGGGAGGAAATGCTGGAGGTGTTCCGCGATCTCATCGACCTGGAGCGGGAACTTCGGTCGCTGGAACAAGAGATCGCCGAGGCGGCCGGGATCGGCGGCAAACAATATGAATCGCTGCTCGCGCGGTACTCCGAGCGGCAGGAACGGTATCACGAACGGGGCGGCTACAGCATGGAAGCGCAGATCCGCGGGGTGCTGCACGGGATGGGATTTGCCGAAATCGGATATGAAACGCCCGTTTCGGCCTTGAGCGGCGGGCAGAAGACCCGGCTCGCGCTGGCGAGACTGCTCCTGCAGTCGCCCGACCTGCTCATGCTCGACGAGCCCACCAACTATCTGGACATCCCGACCCTCACCTGGCTGGAAGGCTACCTGAAAACCTGGCCGGGCGCCCTCATCGTCGTCTCCCACGACCGCTATTTCCTGGATGCGATCGTCCAGACGATCGTCGAAATCGAGTTCGGCTCGGCAAAACGATACACCGGCAACTATTCGCGTTACATGGAAGAAAAGGCGCACCAATATGAGATCGCGCTGAAAGCTTACGAGCACCAGCAGGAAGAGATCGCCCGCATGGAAGACTTCATCCGCCGCAATCTCGCCCGGGCGTCCACCACCAAGCGGGCCCAGAGCCGCCGCAAGGCGCTCGAAAAAATGGAGCGGCTGGAACGTCCGGGCCAGCTGAAGCGGGCATCCTTTTCCTTTGAAATCGACCGGGTATCCGGCAAGGACGTGCTGCGGGCGGATGGGCTCAGCATCTCGTTCCCGTCGAAGGGAACGGTGTTCCGCCATGTGAGCCTGCATCTGACGCGGGGGTCCAGCTATGCTCTGGTCGGTCCGAACGGCATCGGAAAATCGACGCTGCTGAAAATCCTCGTCGGGGAAATGAAGCCGGATGAAGGCACGGTTCAATGGGGATCGAACGTCAAAATCGGTTATTACGACCAGGAACAGACCGGCCTGAACGCGCAGAACACCGTGCTCGAAGAAGTGTGGAGCGCGTATCCCCATCTGGAGGAGGCGCGGGTGCGCACCGTGCTGGGCAATTTTTTGTTCACCGGCGAGGATGTGCTCAAGCGCATACACTCCCTGAGCGGCGGGGAAAAGGCGCGCGTGGCACTGGCAAAGCTCATGCTGCGCAATGCCAATGTGCTCGTGCTGGATGAGCCGACCAACCACCTGGACCTGTACAGCAAGGAAGTGCTCGAGTCCGCCCTGCTGGAGTTCGAGGGAACGCTGCTGTTCATTTCCCACGACCGCTATTTCCTGAACAAAATGGCCGACCACGTCCTGGAGCTGACCCCGGAGGGGATCGTCCCGTATCTCGGCAATTATGACGATTATGTCGCCAAAAAAACCGAACTGCAGGAGCTGGCGGAGCAGGCGGAGCGGCCGACGGCAGCCGGCAAAGAAGCGGGCGGCGGCGTGGGAACGCGGGGCGCGCTCGAAGCGGAAAAGCAGGCGCGCCGCGAAGAACGCATGAAACAGCGGAAAATCGGACAGCTGGAAGAGAAAATCGACGAGCTGGAGCGACAGATCGCGGAATGGGAGGAGCGCCTCACGCTTCCGGAGGTGTACAACGACTACGCCAAGGCGATGGAACTGCAGCAGTCGATCACACATGCAAAGGAGGAGCTGGAACGGCTAATGGAGGAATGGGAGCAGCTTTCGCTCGCCTGACCGGATTTATGAAAAACAAACATCTCAACGATCCAGCTTGAACAGCAGCATGGGCACGGCGGCGTGCTCGATCATGATCGCCGCGGAAACAATCCCCGAGTCGTTGACCAAAAGGGCAATGATGGCGCCCAGCGCAATCGCCGAGCAGCCGTACATGATCGCCGGCATCGACTCCTGCCAGCGGCGAAATACGCCCTTCGGGCGGAACAGCAGCACCGCGATGACGAACAAGCTCGTGACAAACACCTTGCTCCAGGCGGAAATGCCGATCAGCCGCCAGTTCATGTTCAGCTTGCGGCGAATGATTTCGCCGATCTCTTCCAGGCGGCCGTCCATGAGAAGCCGGAACGCCCGCCCGATATGGCTTTCCGCGCCGAGAACCGCGGGAAAGGCCGCATTGAGCAGCCACAGTCCGATCAGGGACAGCAGGCCGAGGACGGCGACGATCGCCAGCAGCTTTCCCCAGCGGATTTGCTGCACCGAGGCGAAGCCGGTGAACCATCGCAGCCACGCCAGCCCGAAAGCGATGACGACGGTGATGAGTCCCCCCGCGTTTGTCCCGAGGTTCGGCGCCCCCATGTACACCATAATTCCGAGAAAAAACAGGGCCACGATGGCGCCCGCCGCCGCTTTGTCCGCGGTTGTTTTGTCCGCAGATGTTTCTTTGTCCGCAACGTTCCACCGGCGTCTTTTTCCGTAAAGGTGCAGGCAGACCGCGGCAAACAGGATGGCGCCCGCGGCCAGCACCCCCATGAATTCATTGCCGATGCCGTAGTATCTCGCGCCGTACATGACGTCATAGCCGAGGATGGAGCGCTTCATTCCCGCCGAGTCCAGCAGGATGCCGTCCGCGAGCAGGAGGGCGCTGCTGACCCCGCTGACGGCCGCCAGGGCGGGCATGAGCGGCAAAGCGGCAGCCAGGAACGTGGAGGCGGCCAGTCCGATCACGAAGAGGACAGCCATGATCGCCTCGTCCGCCCGGACATACCCGACCAGCAAAAAAACGATCGGAGCCAGCAGGATGCTGAACAGCAGCCGGCGCAGCCACGCCGAACCCCTTGTCCAGCCCGCCAGGGCAAACAGCAGACTGATGAGCAGCACCCCGATCTCATAGGAAACGAACGGGTACAACAGCTTCGGACGAAGCCGGTGAACCGCGAATATATGATCCAGCCGCCGCATCAGTTCCTGCACTCCCCCCTCGTCCGCCGCCGGCTGAACGGGAAAGCCATGCAGCCCTCCGGGCAGGGTGATGTGCCGGATGAATCGAGCGGCTTCCACTACGCCATCTCCCGCGCCCGGCCCCTTGCCCGCCGCTTCGCGAACCGCCTCGCCCATTTCCCCGCTCCCGGCAAAAAATCCCATGACCGTCGGGGCAAAGTCGACATGGGCGACAATGCCCGGCTGCCGGGTCGAAGCGGAATGAAGGATCGCGCCCGACCGGTTTGACGCCATCGCGTCTCCTTCGATGGGAAACATCACCCACGGCACCAGGAGCATTTTCCGGGCAGCCGCCTCCTCGTTCGGCATCGGGGAAAACAGCCAGAGCGCGTCCTCCGGGCCCAGATCCGCCATGAGCCCGCCCAGAAATGCGTCCATTTCGTCCAGAACCGTATCCTTCAATTCTTCGAACCGCGCCGCGCCATAGCTGCCGCGGTCCGCGTAAAGCCGGTTCAGATCGCCCAGTTCCGCCACGATGACGTTTCCCGGTCCGGATGCCCGAATGGCCCGGATCCGCTCCAGCAGGGCGGAATAGTCGGTTTTGACGCCAAATGGCCTGGAGGCGTCCGCGGCCAACGTTCCCGTACCCACGTCCCCTCCGCTCACCGTGCCCGCTTCATCCGCCAGCAGCCACGCGGCATGCCTGTGCCACATGTCCGGCTGTTCGGCTCCTCGCTCCGCAGTCGTTTGCGCAGTTGCCTGCGCCAGCCCCCGGTCGCTGTTGCCGAACACGTAACGGGCGATGCCTTGGTCACGCAGCCATTGGCCGAGCATCCCCGGCCGGGCGCCGTAATGGAGCTTCTCATTGAGTTCCCGCACCGGCTGAAAGGCCGGCAGCAGCACATCGGCCTGTTCCGGCGGCCTGCCGTGAAACCGGACGTACAAATCCTCCGCCGTCACCGAGTTCCAGGCTTCGCCCCTGTTCAGGGGGGGAGCCGCCTTGCGGATGATGGCGGGGGCCCCCGCCCCCAGGGTCAGGTACGCATCGTCCACTCCCCGCTCCGGGGTGCGCAGGTTCATCGCGCCGAGGGCGCCCCCGGCAATCATCCTGCGGAGATGGGGCATCCGCTCCAGCCGTTCCGGTTCCAGTTCCTGAAAGGAGAGGGACGGCACGGCGACGATGATGAGGCGCTTTCCGGCGGACGCAGACAGCTCCACCGGATCCGCGAAGCGCACAGCTTCGTTTGCTGCAAGCTGGCGAATTTCCGAAGATCCCGCCGCCGTTGCTTCCGCCGGTACTTCCGCCGATGCTTCGTTCGCACCGGTCACCGGAACCGCCAGCGCGGCCATCAGGATGGTCATGCACTTCATGATCCATAGGCAACGATTCAATCCGATTCACTCCAAGCGACGCAAGCTGAAAGCATGTCTTTCTGTTATCCATCGTTGCCAGCCGCTCCATGGAGCATACACTGCAACCTTTTGCCCTCGTGCGGGGTATTTTTGTTGAGAGGAGGTACGACCGTGGCCGATGGTTCGCTTCCCGCGCACGGGCAAATCCAAGAAATTCTGCGCATGTACTCGGATATGGTGTACAAACTTGCGCTGTCCCAGACAAAAAACCGTGCCGATGCCGACGACGTCTTTCAGGAAGTATTCGTTCGATACATGAAAAACATGAAGCCTTTTGCCAGCGAGGAGCATCGAAAAGCGTGGCTCATTCGGGTGACGATCAACTGCAGCCGCAAGCTGACGAGATCCGCCTGGTTCCGGCGCACCGTGGCGCTTTCTTCGTCCCGGCCCGCCGAACCGGCCGCCTTTGACTCGCAAGAAAAAACCGCCGTGTACGAAGCGGTGCTGCGGCTGCCTGGAACATATCGGACGGTCATCCATTTGTTTTATTACGAAGACATGTCCATCGCCCAAATCGGAAGCATTTTGCGCGTTCCCGAATCCACGGTCAAATCGCGGTTGAGCAGGGCAAGGCGTCTGTTGAAACGGCAATTGGAAGGAGAATGGGATCATGAAGATGAGCGATTATAAACAAGCGATGAAGGATATCGCCGTGAATCCCGGGCTGATTCAGGACACCGCCAGAAAAATGGATGCCATTGTATCAAAAAGCAGACGGCTTCATTCGCCGGTGATCAGGCGGTTGGCGCTTGCCAGCGGCCTGGCGGCGGCCATGGTTGCGGTCATGGCCGCGGTCATGTTGGACGCGCTGCCGTTTCCGGGAATGAGGCCGGACGCTTCCATGAATGGAACAGCCTTTCCGAACCCGCCGGCCGATCCGAACTACGCGACCGCCGCGCCGGATCCCCGTGCCGCGGATCGACCGGAAACGCTCGCCCCAATCGCCAGGCACTACGTGCCGGTACAACCGTCCGGCGTGTTTTCCAACAAATTGAAGGCGCCGAGATTCCCATTTACCTATGAGGAGCTGAAACGGGAGAGCCCGATCATCGTCCTCGGCACGATTCGCGATGCGGGTGTTTACAGCAACAAAGAGCATCCCCTGGATCCGGAGCGCAGTCTCAATTTGGCGACCTATCTTTATACGGTGCGAATTGATCAGGTGCTGAGCGGCAGCCTGCCGGAGACCGAAGGAAGCGAGGTCGCCGTCGGAGAGACGGCTGTGGCGCACCACATTTCCGGCGATCCGGATGATCAGGAACAGCCGGTGTGGCGGTTTGAGCCTTACACAGCGCGCCCCGAAGCGGAGCAAACCGTGGAACCGGGAAAAACCTACGTTCTGTTTCTCGCCGGAAAAGACGACACGGACGTATATCGGCTGTCCTGGAACGGTTTCGGCGTATTTCCCCTGGACTACATTGCCGAAGAAGCGGCAGCCCATACGCCGGGCGAGCTCCGGGAACAATACCGGCACGTCGAGGAGGTCACGCGGGCGCCGATGGAAAACGATTTGCTGTACCGGCTTTGCGGCTTATATGTCATGGAGGAGTTTTTGAATGCATCCGGGGATATTGGCTGGAAATGATGCAAAAATGCATCAGATAAGCCCCCCTTCCAGGGATATGGGCCTGATGTAATGCATAAATACATCAGATAAGCCCAACTTCCAAAGATTTTGGCCTGATGTAATGCAAAAATACACTAAATCAAGGAAAATAAGGGAATTTGTTGAACATGTAATGCATTTTTGCATTTCGATGCAAAAAAGAAAACCGCCCCGCCGGCCGCTTCCGCGACCGATGGGGCGGTATCCTTGGTGTCTGTGCACGGCTCAATCATCTCCGAGCAAAATCCGCGCGTACGGCGAATCGATCGGCAGCAGGATGACCGGCTCACCCTTGAGCGTCACCACGTAGCTTTCCAGCGTGCGGTAAAACTCGTAAAACTCCGGATCCTTGCTGTACGCCTCATTGTAAATACGGGCCGCCTCCTGCTCCCCTTCGGCGATGATCCGCTTGGCGTCGGCCTCCGCCTGGGCGATCAGTTCCCGCGCCTGGCGGTCGGCGTTGGACGTGATCTTGCGCGATTCCTCGTCGCCCTCCGACAGGTAGCCCGCGGCGATGGCCAGCCGGTCGGAGATCATCCGGTTGTACACGCTCTGCTTGTTTTCCTCCGGCAGATCCGTCCGCTTGATCCGCACGTCGATGATTTCAATGCCGTAATTTTGCCGTTCGGCGACCGCGGCCACTTCCCGGGTAATTTCCGCGTTCAGGTCGCCGCGCGCCGTGTTGTCGCTGATGATGTCTCCGTAATTCGTTTCGGACAGCTTGCGCCTCGTCGCGTTGTACACCGCGTCGCCAATCCGTCCCTCCGCGTTGGAGATCGTCTGCAGGGTGCGCAGGAACTGGTGGACGTCCTTGATGCGCCAGACGGTGTATTTGTCGACGATGATCGGCTTCTGGTCGCGGGTCAGGATCGGGGTCGGCTGGCTGACGTACAGCTTTTGATATTTCGGCAGGGTGACCACGTTTTCGATGAACGGAATTTTGAACTTGATGCCCGGATTGTAATGAATCCGCTTGGCTTCACCGAACTGCAGCACGACCTTGTACTCGCCCTCATGAACGATAAATACGGAGGACAGAAGAAGACCCAGGGCCACGATTACGCCGAGGCCCAATGCGATTGTTTTTCCCCTCATTGCCCGCTTCCCCCCTGTCTCATCAGCTCATTGAGCGGCAAATATTTGACCGTTTCGCCGTTGCCGTCGGTGATGAAAATTTTCGCGTTCGGCAGGATTTTTTCCATCGTTTCCAGCATCAGGCGTTTTTTCGTGATGTTCGGATTGAGCGCGTACTCGTTGTAAATGGCGTTGAATTTGGCCACGTCCCCCTGAGCGTTCAGAATCCGCGCCGCCTTTTCCGCCTCCGCGTTTTCGATCAGAGCCTGCGCCTCGCCCCTCGCCTTCGGCAGCCGGTCGTTCACGTATCTTTGCGCCTCATTGATTTTGGTGTTTTTTTCCTCGCGCGCGTTGGTCACTTCCTTGAAGGCCTGCTGGACCTCTCCTTCCGGAGGCTCGATGTCCTGGAACTTCAGGTCGAGCACCTGGATGCCGGTGTCATAGATCTGCATCAGTTCCTCCAGTTTTTCCTTGACCTGCGCCTGGATGACCGTTTTGCCCTCGGTGATCGCGAAATCCAGCTTGGAAGAACCGATGACGGTGCGGATCGAGGATGCGGCGGCATTGCGCAGAAACGATTCCGGATCCTCGATATTGTACAGGTAGTTGTACACGTTGGCGATTTTCCATTCCACCACCGCGTCCGCGTGGACGATGTTTTCATCTCCGGTGATCATGAGCGCTTCCTCTTCCACAATGACGATTTCATCGTCATATTCGCGGTAGCCAATGTGGATTTTTTGCGTCAGGTTGGCGGGCACGATGACCACCTTCTGGATCGGGTACGGCAGCTTGAAATGCAGGCCGGGACTTTCCTGCGTTGCCGAATATTGCCCGAACGTCAAAATGGCGGCCTGCTCCTGCTCCTCCACCATGTAAAAACAGGACCAGCCCACGAGCAGCACGAAAACGGCGGCCAGTCCGGCGAAGATGTTTCTTCTCAGGTTTTTCGGAACCTGGGGGACGCGCCGCGCTTCCCCGTCAGGCCTTCCCTCATAAACTTCCACTTCCGGTCAACTCCCTTCCCTCTGTCATTTGCGCAAAGCTTCAGCAAAAAAAGATGCCTTCCCCATCATACCATGATATTACGGAAAACCGGCGGTCACGTTTCAAAAAAAAAAAATCGGCATCCATTCCACCGGACCCGCCGGCCTTGACGCATTGACAAGATGCGGAATATCGCCTATGCTTGAAGAAAATGAATGAATATTCATTCTTTGGTCGACGGTCAGCACGAAGGGAACGACGAATGATCGAAACGAATCATTCACCGGAGGATTCAAACCATGGACAGCAGAAATGTTGACAGCAAAAAAAAGAACGAAAAATATTACCTCATCCTGAACGCGGCAAGCAAGGTGTTTGCCACCTACGGATTCCACCGCGCCCAGGTGGCCAGAATCGCCCGGGAGGCCGGAGTGGCTGACGGCACGATCTACCTGTATTTCAAGCGCAAGGAGGACATCCTGATCGAGCTGTTCCGCTACCGGTTCGGCAACTGGATCGAGCAGGTCAGGCAGGAGCTGGCCAGGATCGACGACGTGCGGGAAGCGCTCCGCATGTTCTGCAAGCTGCACTATGAACAGGTGGAGAGCGACATCGACTACGCCTACGTGGCGCAGCTGGAGCTCAGGCAGGCGGACATCGAGATGCGGCGGGAGATCGGCCAGATTTTCAAACCGTACCTGACGATCATCGAGGAACTGCTGAACAAGGGGATCGAGCAGGGGGTGTTCCGCCCCGACATCAACGTGAAGCTGGCGCGCCATCTCATCTTCGGGGCGATGGACGAGGTCGTCACGAGCTGGATCATTTCGGGACAAAAATATTCGCTGTCGGCCCAGACGGAAGGCACGGTGCAGGTTTTCCTGAAGGGGATCGAGGCGGAGTAGTCTGGAGCGGCACGAAGTCGATGTTTCGCCTTCAGCCAGCCGGTGTTGACCCCGTTCCGGGGATTATGGTCGATGTTTCAACTTCATTTCCGGGCACGGGCGCTTCTGCCGCCCGATATAGTCGAAATTTCGTCCATAATGCCCAAAAGCCGGCCGAGTCGGGCGGACATGAAGGTGAAATTTCGACTTCGTCCCGAACATGGAAAAACAGCGAAAGCCCGCTGACCGGCAGCAGCCTCAGCGCAATGCCGGAGCGGGCTTTGTGCATATGCGGCGCATTCCTCACGGAACGAGGCGGAACGATCCCGTCGCCAGCGCGCACAGCTCGCCCTGGGCGTTTGTCACCTTGCCGGTGACGGTCAGGGTGGTGCGCGACCGGTGCTCCACCTCGGCCGTTGCGAAAATCTTGCCCTTGTTTAGCGGCGCCATGTAATGGACGTTCAGGTTGGTGGTGACGCTCCTCGTATCCGGGCACGCCTGATACACAGCGCAGCCCATCGCGGTGTCGAGGAGGGTGGCCGTCACGCCCCCGTGCACGATGCTCATCGGGTTCAGATGCCGGTCATCGGCCTCCATCGACAGGACGATCTGGCGCCCGTCGGCCTTCTCCAGCTGCAGCCCGAGAAACCCGATGATGTTGTGCATGTTTTCGTCCATGAGGCGCCTCCATCTTTCCAGCAGGACCTTCTCCATGTTGTCATCGCCTCCGTTTCCGTTACAGCCCCCGGTACACTCTCATGATCCTTCTCATCTTGCCCGGATTTTCCATGCCCGGATGTCCCGGACAGACTCCATCCATTGTATCAAATCCGGGCACGATTCGCACGTCAGACCACCTCACGCCGGGCAGCCGGCTGCACCCGTTCCCGGGAGCCCGGGAAGAAGGCGGCGCAACATGGCGGGATCGGCTATACGACGTATTTTTCCGCCTCGATGACCCGGGACGCGATCCTGCGCTTCAACGCCGTCAGGTTGGCCGGCGGATAGAATCCGAGGCCGGCCAGCAGCTTCAGGGAGGTGTTCAGTTCCCCGCCGCTCTGCGCCGACGTCACGACCAGCTTCGCCTTCCCGATGATGTCCTCGATTCCTTCCTGGACGATGACCTGGGTCATCTCCACGGCGTTGACCGCCTTCTCCTCCCCAACCTTGCCGATCAGCTTGCGGGTACGGGCCAGGACGCTGTCCATGACGTAGACGCGGATGACGATGTCGGCCAGGGCCGCCAGCACTTCCTGCTCACGCTCCAGGTCCTTGCCGTAGGTTTGCGCGGCGAGGCCGAGAAGCAGCAGGGCGGCCTTTTTGGACAGCCCGAGGAGGTAGTCTTCCCTGGCCAGAAGCCCGGAAAACTCCTGCTGCGGCTTGAACTGGCTCATCTCCGACTGCGTCGCCATGGCCTTGAGGAACAGGGGCAGTTCGCCCTTGACCGCCCGTTTTGCCAGGGTGCCGGGGATGAGCAGCCGGTTGATTTCATTGGTACCCTCGAAAATCCGGTTGATCCGGCTGTCGCGGTAGAACTTCTCCACCTTGTACTCCTGGGTGTAGCCGTAGCCGCCATGGATCTGCACGCCTTCGTCCACGACGAAATCAAGCGATTCGGTGGCAAACACCTTGTTGATCGAGCATTCCACCGCGTACTCTCCGATCGCCGCCGACGACAGCCGGCCGACATCCGGCGCAAGCGGGTCGATGTCCTTCGTCGCTTCCTCCAGCAGCCCCGCCGTCCGGTACAGGATCGATTCCATCGCGTACACCGCGATGTTCATGTCCGCCAGCTTCCGGGCGATCAGGGGGAAGCGGGTCAGCGGCTGGCCGAACTGCTTGCGCTGGTTGCCGTAGGACGCGCTCAGCTCGATGACTTCCTTGGAGACGCCGACGGCGCCCGTGCCAAGTTTGAACCGGCCGATGTTCAGAATGTTGAAGGCAATATGATGGCCCTTGCCGACCTCGTACAGCAGGTTTTCCACCGGCACCTTGACGTTTTCAAAGAAGAGCGGGCAGGTGGACGACCCCTTGATGCCCATCTTCTTTTCCTCCGGCCCGACCGTGAATCCTTCCATGCCGCGCTCGACGATGAAGGCGCTGAAATGCTCGCCGTCCACCTTCGCGTAGACGATGAAAATGTCCGCGAATCCGGCGTTGGTGATGAACATCTTCGACCCGTTCAGAATGTAGTATTTGCCGTCTTCGGACAATTTTGCCGTCGTTTTTGCGCTCAGCGCGTCGGAACCGGAGGACGGCTCCGTGAGGCAGTAGGCGGCGATCTTTTCGCCGCTGGCGAGAAGCGGCAAATATTTCTCCTTCTGCTCCTTCGAGCCGAAAAAGACGATCGGAAGCGTGCCGATGCCGACGTGGCCGCCCAGGGAGAGCGAGAAGGAGGGGGAGCGGGCGATCACCTCCCCGACGTAGACGCCCGTGATTTTGTCCAGGCCGAGCCCGCCGAAGGGCTCCGGCACTTCGACGGCGAGAAGCCCCTGCTCCCCGGCCTTGCGCAGCAGCCGGCGCGTCAGCTCGTAGTCCAGCTTTTCGATCTGTTCCTCGTTTGGAACGATTTCCCGCTCATAAAAGCTGCGGGCCGTTTCATAGATCATTTTTTGTTCATCGGTAAGGTCCTCCGGCGTCGTGACGGAGTTCGGGTCGGTTTCTTCCCACAGGAAGCTGCCGCCCAGCGGTTTTTTCGCGGTCATCATGTCCTTTCCTCCAATCTATTCCAAACCTTCTGATCATGCGAAACGCAAAAAGCCATGCAAATTCCGTGCAATAACCGTGCAAGTACCAAAACCGACAACTAAGCGAATACTTCGAAAATTCCGGCCGCCCCCATGCCGCCGCCGATGCACATCGTGACCATTCCGTATCCTCCGCCGCGGCGCCTGAGCTCGTGGATGAGCGTGGCCGTCAACTTCGCTCCCGTGCAGCCAAGGGGGTGTCCCAGCGCGATGGCGCCGCCGTTGACGTTGACGATCGACTCATCCATTTCCAGCTCGCGGATGATCGGGATGCTCTGGGCGGCGAAGGCTTCGTTCAGCTCGATCAGCTTCAGATCCTGCATGGTGATGCCGGCCAGCTTCAGCGCCTTCGGAATCGCCTTGACCGGGCCGATGCCCATCACCTCCGGCTCCACGCCGGCCACCGCGAAGCTGCGGAACGCCGCCAGGGGCTTAAGTCCCAGCTCTTCCGCCTTCTCCCGGCTCATGACCACGACCGCCGCCGCTCCGTCGCTCGTCTGCGAGGAATTGCCGGCGGTGACGGTGCCTCCCTGCCGGAAGGACGGCTTGAGCTTCGCCAGCGCCTCCATCGACGTGTCCGGCCGGACCCCTTCATCCGTGTCGACGACGAACGATTTTTCCCACGGCTGGCCGTCGTCGCCAAATCCCCGCATCTTCACCTGGACCGGCACGATTTCGTCCCGGAATTTGCCCGCCTGGATCGCCGCATGCGCCTTCCGGTGACTGGCCAGGGCGAATTGGTCCTGCTCCTCGCGGGTGATGCCGTAGCGGGCCGCCACGTTTTCCGCGGTCTGCCCCATGCTGATGTACACCTGCGGCATATGCTCGATGATGTCGGGATGGGGCGCGAACTTGTGCCCGGTCATCGGCACGCGGCTCATGCTCTCGACGCCGCCCGCCACGATGCAGTCAGCCTGGCCGGACATGATCCGCTCGGCGGCAAAGGCGATCGACTGCAGACCGGAGGAACAAAACCGGTTGATCGTCACCCCCGGCACCGACACCGGATAGCCCGCATACAGCGCGATGCGCCGCGCGATGTTCAGGCCCTGCTCCCCTTCCGGCGTCGAGCAGCCGATGATGACATCCTCCACGTCCTCCTTCTCGAGCCCGGGAGCGCGGCGGATCACCTCTTCCAGCACCGCCTTGCCAAGGTCGTCGATCCAGGTTTGCGCGAAACTGCCCCGGCCGGCCTTGCCGACGGCGGTGCGGGCAGCGGAAACGATCACTGCCTCTTTCATAGTTTCCACCTCCACATGTACTCACTTTTTCCAAAATATGAAATTGAGTGAATATTTCACTCGTGAGAAGTTCACATCTCGTGCAAAAACCTTGTTTCTCGCGAAGTACCCGTCACTGCGCATGCGTCCGGGTCCGAAAATGCTCGCGAATATGCGTCAGTTGCGCAGATGTCGGCCCGTCATCAGGATGCTCATGATTCTTTGCTGCGTTTTTTCCTGCTGCAAGAGGCTGACGAACGCCTCGCGCTCCAGGTCGAGCATGTACTGCTCGGTGACGACGGTGCCTGCCGGCAGGTTGCCGCCGGTGATGACCCAGGCCAGTTTGGAGGCGATGAACTGGTCATATTCGGTGGCGTAGCCGCCCAGGCCCATATCGTAAATGGCCGCCTTCAGCACGCCGTAGCCGGAATCGCCCGCGATGCGGATGCGCGGCGGCAGGGGCGGCTCGTAGCCCCGCTCCGCCATTTCCAGCACGGCCCGCTTCGCCTCGTAGACGCGGTAGTCCTGGTTGGCGATGACCCGGTCCGTCGGTCGCATGTAGCCGAGATGGCGGACGTCGTGGCCGCTCGTTGACGTTTTGGCGAGGGCGATCGTCTGGAATCCCCGGATGATCGCCGGCATGATGTCGTCCTCCGGACTGGCCGCGGCCTGGCTTGCGCGCAGCGCCATCTCCTTCGTGCCGCCCCCGGCCGGGATGAGGCCGACGCCCACCTCCACGAGCCCGAAGTACGTTTCCGGCGAAAACAGGATCCGATCGGCGGCGAGGCACACCTCCGCGCCTCCGCCCAGCGTCATGCGGTGGGGAGCGGCGACGACCGGCTTCGGCAAATATTTGAGCCGCATGAGCATCGACTGGAACTGCCGCGTCATGCTGTGCAGATCGTCCCACTTCCCGGCTGCGGCCGCCTGCAGCATCCACTGGATGTTGGCGCCGACGCAGAAGTTTTTGCCCTCATTGGCGATGACGAGCCCGACGTAATTGCGCTCCACCTCTTCCGCGGCGGCGATGATCATCTCGCTCACGCCGGCATCGATGGCGTTGCCCTTCGTGTGGAACTCGAGGCAGGCGACGCCGTCTCCCAGATCAATGAGGCTGGCCTGTTCGTTGCCGCGGATGAGCCTGTTGTTTTCCTTGAGCATCTGCAGGGAAATGATCTCAGGCTTCTGCTCCAGCTCGCGGTACTCACGGCCGCTGAAAGAAAAGAGTTTGCCGGACTCCCGTTTGTAGAACGAGCTGTTGCCCGCGGCGATCCAGTCCTTCACCCAGGCGGGCACCCGGACTCCTTCCGCCTCCATTTTTTCGACGGATGGCACGAGCCCGATGGCGTCCCACAGTTCAAAGGGACCGAGCTCCCAGTTGTAGCCCCATTTCATGGCGCTGTCGATGTCCGCGACGGAATCGGCAATTTCCCCCAGTTTTTCGGCGCAGTAGACGAACGTTTGCTTCAGCACGCTCCAGGCAAAGCGGGAATACCGGTCATCCACCGACAAAAGCGCTTTCAACCGGCCGGCGGCTCCCTGCGCCTTTTTGGCGGCGTCCAGCGATTCCGAGGAGACGGATTCCACAGGCTCGTATTCCATGGTCTTGAGGTTCAGCGAAAAACGTTCCTTGCCTACTTTCCGGTAAAAGCCCTGGCCGGACTTGTCACCGAGCCAACCGTTTTGCACCATTTGTTCCAGGAGCCCGATACCATTGACGGCGGAGGCTTCCGGTCCGTCGGGTATTCTCTCCAGCAGGTTGCGGATGACATGGAGGTTCACGTCGTTGCCGACCATGTCCATCGTGCGGAAGGTGGCGCTCTTCGGGCGTCCGATGGCCGGGCCCGTCACCGCGTCCACTTCCTCCACCTTCAGGCCCTGCGCCAGCATCTCTTCCATCACAATCTGGAAGGTGTAGACGCCGACGCGGTTGGCGATGAAGTTGGGGGTGTCCTTCGCGATGACAACGCCCTTGCCGAGTTTTCGCTCGCAAAAATCAGCCATCTGCCGGATGATCTCCGGATCGGTCGCTTCTCCCGGGATGATTTCAAGCAGTTTCATGTAGCGGGGAGGATTGAAAAAATGAGTGCCGAGAAAATGCCTTTTCAGATCCGGGCCGCAAGATGCCGCGATGTCTCGGATGGAAAGGCCCGAGGTGTTTGTGCTGACAATCGTTCCGGGCTGCCACACCTGCTCGATGCGGGCCAGCACATCCTGCTTCACCTCAAGACGCTCCGGGACCACCTCGATGATCCAGTCCACATGGGCGAGCTCCGCCCAGTCGTCCTCGGTGTTGCCAACCTGGATCCGGTCGGCGAAGGCGGCGTCATAAAAGGCGGACGGCTTCGCTTTCTTCAGCCTTTCCACGGCTTCTGCTGCGAGCCTGTTGCGCACCTTTCGGTCGCTTAAGGTGAGTCCGGCGGCTTCCTCTGCGGGTGTCAATGCCTTGGGGACGATGTCAAGCAGCAAGCAGGGAATGCCGGAGTTGGACAGATGGGCGGCGATGCCGGCGCCCATCGTGCCGGAGCCGATGACGGCAGCTCGGCGGATTGCTTTTGCTTGCACGCAAACAACCTCCTTGACTTGCATGATTTGTATGATTCAGCCTGCCGCGCTCATGTTGGACGAGGCAGGACCGAACACTGCCAGCTCCAGAATTTCCGCGATATCCCTCGTTTTCACCTGATGTTCGACTTCCTTCAGCTTCGTTCCGTCTTCCAGCATCGTCAGGCAGTACGGACAGGCGGAACCGATCATCGTCGGATTCACGGCCAGAGCCTGCTCCGTGCGCGCCAGGTTCACGCGCTTGCCGGCCGTTTCCTCCATCCACATCCGGCCTCCGCCGGCGCCGCAGCACATGCCGTTGGAACGGTTGCGCTCCATCTCCACGAGCTCGATGCCGGAAATCGCCCGCAAAATGTCGCGGGGCGGATCATAGACGCCGTTGTACCGGCCCAGATAGCATGAATCGTGGTAGGTGATCCGCTCGTTGACCGCATGGCGCGGCTTCAGTTTGCCTTCCCGGACCAGCTGCGCCAGCAGTTCGCTGTGATGCAGCACCTCCGCTTCCAGGCCGAATTCGGGATACTCGTTTTTGAACGTATTGTAGGTGTGAGGGCAGGCGGTGACGATTTTTTTGACGTTGTATTTCCGGAACGTCTCGATGTTTTCCATGGCAAGCTGCTGGAACAGCATTTCGTTGCCCATCCGCCGCGGCGTGTCGCCGGAATTGCGCTCCTCGTTGCCGAGAATGGCGAAGTTCACCCCCGCTTCGTTGAGCAGGCGGACGAAAGCCCGCGTGATCTTGCGGCTGCGGTTGTCGTAAGAGCCCATCGATCCGACAAAGAAAAGATATTCGAAGTCCGGGTTTTCCTTGACGGTTTTCACCTGCAGTTCTCCGTGCGGGTCGACTTCCTCGATCCACTTGACGCGGTCGTTGCGGTTGATGCCCCACGGATTGCCCTGGCGCTCGATGTTCTGCATCGCCCGCTGGCCGTCATGCGGCAGGCTTCCTTCCATCAGCACCAGATAGCGGCGCATGTCGACGATTTTGTCCACATGTTCGTTGCCGACCGGACACTGATCCTCGCAGTTGCGGCAGGTGGTGCACGCCCAGATTTCGTCCTCGGTCATGATGTCGCCGATGAGGTTCAGCTCCCGCGGATCGGCTTCCCCGGCCTGCCAGCCTTCCTTCTGCGCGTCCATTGTGGCGGTGATGCTGGTGATGTCCGGACGGTCCCAGTTGGCCGGCATCGACACTTCCCGCATCGTGTGGGCGATGCCGGAGCCGTGCCCGCCTCCGAAGGCGAATTCCGGCACCCACGGGGATTTGGACGTGATGGCTGCGCCCTTCTCGATGAGATGATCGCGAAGCTTGGTGATCATGTGCATCGGCGACAGCAGCTTGCCCGTGTTGGCCGCGGGGCAGACGTTGGTGCAGCGTCCGCATTCCACGCAGGCGTACAGGTCCAGCAGCTGTTTTTGCGTGAAGTCCTCGATCTTGCCGACCCCGAACGATTCCGCCTCCTCGTCCTCCAGATCAAGCTTGCTCAGGCGTCCGACCGGCGTCGTGCGCTTCATGAAAATGTTGATCGGCGCCGTGATCAGGTGGAAGTGCTTCGACTGCGGCACGTACACAAGAAACGCCAGCAGGATCAGCAGGTGCAGCCACCAGGAGACGTAAAACCCTGCCTTGGCCACAATCGGCGGCGCTTCGAGAAACGGCGCGGCGATCAGCGAAGAAATCGGCGCCCATCCGGATGCGGCCAGCCCCTCTTCCGCCCGGTGGAACCCGAGCGTAAACAGGACGGAAAGCATCAGGAAGAAAATGAAATAAATGACGATGCTCGGTTTCCAACCGCGCTTGAGCCGGCTCAGCTTCTCCCCGTATCGCCGGTATGCGGCGTAGGCGATGGCGATGAGCACGAGCGCCACGGTGATCTCCTGCACGAGCCCGAACACGTGGTAGCCGGGAATCGGCAGTCCTCTGCCAATCAGGCCGATCAGGATGATGTCCAGCGCCCCGAGCTGCAGGATGATGAATCCGTAAAAAATGACGACGTGCATGAGGCCGCTTTTGCGGTCCTTCATCAGCTTCGTCTGCCCGAAGGTTTGAACGAAGGCCGTTTTGAAGCGCTCTTTAAGCGCTTTCTCGAAAGCGGCGGCTTTGCCCAGCTTCAGATACAGGTACCTCCGGAACACGGCCTGGTAAAACAGGTAGACACCGATGCCAACCGCTGCGAGAAACAAGACGAACTGAATGATTTCACCCAATTTTTCCTCTGCCCCTTATCTTGTGTATTGATCTGTATTGTAAATTTGTATGAGTTAGTATGAGTTAATCATAGAACGGTTCGGACCAAAACTCTAATTCAATGTTTTGGAACAATGATTGGAAAGACGCATTCGCAGAGTTGAATGAACAATCATTCATTTGTTGGAGGGATGATACCTTGGTTTGTGGCGATGCTGATGATGCCGGATTTGCTGTTGGACTCGCCGCCGGTTATTGATCCGGGAAATTTTCAAGTGAAAACCATGCATCCTGCCGCGGATTCGTCATTGACAGATGAGGTGCGCTCGCCTATCATAAAAATGAATGGTTATTCATTCACCTTCATTTTATCATCAACGGCCAATACATGGCAATAGTCTTTTCTGAATTCGTCTGAACCTTTTTGCGGATCGGATCGGGAAAGCACATGGAAAGGAGAGTTCATGCATGGAAATTGTCGTGCTGATGAAGCAAACCTTCGACACCGAAGAAAAAATCAACATCGCAAACGGGGCCATCAACGAGGACGGTGTCCGCTTCGTCATCAATCCCTATGACGAGTACGCCGTCGAGCAGGCCATCCAGATCCGCGATGAGCTGGGCGGCAAGGTGACGGTTGTTTCCGTCGGACCGGAGCGCAGCGTGGAGGCGCTCAGAACGGCCTTGGCCATGGGAGCCGACGAGGCGGTGCTGATCAACGACGAGCGGATTCCCGCGGACGGGGCGGCGGTGGCCGAAGTGCTGGCCGCATGGTTGGCGAAGACGCCCTATGATCTCATCCTTGGCGGCAACTTCTCCGTGGACCAGGGCGCCGGCCAGGTCGCCATCCGGTTGGCCACGCTGCTCGGCATTCCGCATGTCGGAGCGATCACCGGGCTGAAGCTGGAAAGCGGAAAGGCCGTTGCGCACCGCGACGCGGAAGGCGATGTGGAAGTGGTGGAGGTGGCGCTTCCCGCTCTGTTCACCGCCCAGCAGGGACTGAACGAGCCGCGCTACCCGTCCCTCCCCGGCATCATGAAGGCAAAGAAAAAGCCGCTGCAGCAGCTCTCGCTGGACGATCTCGGTCTGTCCGCGCCGGAAGCCAAAACGGCGGTGGTGCAGCTGTCCATGCCCCCGGCCCGCCAGGCAGGGAAGGTGCTGAGCGGCGAACTGCCGGAGCAGGCGAAGGAACTGGTGCGCCTGCTGCGGGATGAAGCGAAGGCGCTGTGATCCCCAGGCGTTGGTCGCCCGGGGAGCAGGGACGCCGAATGTTGAAAGCTCGGCCAGCAGGCGGCAAGGCGGCGGTCACGCGGCCGCTGTTGACGTCGTCAGACGGCAAGTCGCGTGGCCGTTGTCGACATCGCCAGGCGGTATCCACACGGCCGCCTTTGCAAGACGGAAGGCGGCATCCACGCGCTCGCCTTCGCAAGACGGCATGCCCGGTATTGTTGCGGCCCATTCCATCGCCATGCGGCAAATAGCCATCATTGCACGCCATGGGCGATGACCGGGCGGCTATCCGACTACCTAAAAGTTGAACCGAAAACAAGGAGGAACAATCCATGTCCAATACGATACTGGTGTTTGCGGAAATCCGTGACGGCAAGCTGCGGCAGGTGGCGCTGGAAACATTGGCCGCGGCATCCGCGGCGCATCCCGGCGCCTCGATCGCGGCGGTGGCGGTCGGCAGCGGCGCCGGAGCTTGCGCCGCCGAGCTCATCGCGCATGGCGCCGATCAGGTGTACGTGATCGAGCACGAATCGCTGCAAACATATTTGCCGGAAGCGTACCGCGCGGCTGTGAAACAGGCGATTGCCGCTTCGAACCCGGCGGCGGTCTTTCTGGGACACACGGCCATCGGGCGCGACCTCGCGCCGCAAATCGCCGCCGGGCTGAAGGCGGGGCTGATCGCCGATGCCGTCGCAGTGGAGGGGAGCGGCGACGGCGTTCAGTATCGGCGGCCAATCTACGCCGGCAAGGCGTTTGAATCGGTCCGCCCGACGTCCTCGCCTTATGTGGTGACGATCCGGCCGAACAATATCAAGGCGTTGGACAGGGACGATGCCCGCCAGGGCAAGGTGGAGGAACTGGCCTATCAGGCGCCGTCGCTGCGAGCGAAGGTGCTCGAAGTGGTGAAGAAAACCTCCGGAAAAATCGATCTGTCCGAAGCGAAGATCATCGTCTCCGGAGGCCGCGGCGTCAAAAGCAAGGAAGGATTCAAGGTGCTGGAGGAGCTCGCGGATGTGCTGGGCGGCGCTGTTGGCGCATCCCGTGGAGCTTGTGATGCAGGCTACTGCGACTACTCGCTGCAGATCGGACAGACCGGCAAGGTCGTCACCCCGGAAATCTACATCGCCTGCGGCATCAGCGGCGCGATCCAGCATCTCGCCGGCATGAGCGGCTCCCGTGTCATCGTCGCCATCAACAAGGACCCGGAGGCGCCGATTTTCCAGGTGGCCGACTATGGCATCGTGGGCGACCTGTTCGAGGTGGTGCCTCTGCTGACGCAGGAGTTCAAGGCGGTTTTGTCGTCCTGACGAACAGCGGAAAGGCGGCAGGCGGAAAAATTTCCGCTCAAAAAAGTCGGTTTGACTGGGCCCATTTGGCCGCTGAGAGAAGCAAAATGCTTCTCTCGAAAGCCGGGTCAGGCCCATCCGCCCGCTGAGAGAAGCAAAATGCTTCTCTCGATAGCCGGGTCGGGCCCATCCGCCCGCTGAGAGAAGCAAAAATGGACCTCTGTCAAGAAAGTGGACACTCAAAAATGGATTAAGTGGCAAACTGCATCGCAAATCGAGCCGGCGTCAGGTACCCAATGGAACCATGGATTCGTTTTCGGTTGTAGAAAAACT
>Ga0207866_1001163_pt1 | contig 28057 bp, 18 predicted proteins | sample HigsolmetaAR203D_FD_184835 | JGI IMG/M metagenome (GOLD analysis project Ga0207866, IMG submission 184835) | Ionic liquid and high solid enriched microbial communities from the Joint BioEnergy Institute, USA - AR20-3-D (SPAdes) (version 2) ...
GTGACTTCACTCCCTGAAAGTTTTCGGTTTTGGTCACTTGAAAACTTCTCCAAGTTGGGGTGAAGTCCCTTTTTTATGTCGGAAAAACCTTGAAGCTCAAGGGTTCAGATTAATGCAAAAGGCTCATAATAATAAAAAAATTACATATGCCTCGCAATATATATAAAGAATCTTGGAATACGCCTTGCCTCGACGTAGAGTCTTTCTTGTTTATGACACGCTGCACAATATTCGCAGGAGGTACAAATGAAGCTGGCGTTGTAACTTGGAATCCGCCGAAGGCCGGCGCGCCGGACAACGGATCCGGCGCGGCCTCCCCCATTTTATGCACTCGTCTCCATCTGCGGGCTTTGCGCCAATCGGCGCTCCATGCGGGATTTCCTGAAAAAGAGCAGCTCATACATCACCGGCACCACCACAAGGGTCAGCAGCGTGGAGCTGGCAAGACCGCCGATCACGACCACGGCCAGCCCGCCGGAGATGACACTGCCGCCGCCGATCCCTGCCGCCAGCGGCGCCAGCGCGCAGATCGTGGCGATGGCCGTCATCAAAATCGGTCTGAGGCGAGTGCCCCCCGCTTCCACGAGCGCCTCCCGAATCGTCAGCCCTCGCTTGATCTGCTGCTGCACCCGCTCCACCAGGACGATGGCGTTGGTGACCACAATGCCGATCAGCATCAGAAAACCGATCAGACTGGAAGACGACAGCGGTTCTCCTGTTATCAAGGTGCCGGCGAGGCCGCCGATGAGCGCGAAGGGCAAGGAGAAGAGCACGGCCAGCGGCGCCCGTCCTTCGCCAAAAGCGACCACCATCACGACATACACCGCAACGACCGCGACAAGCATGGCCATCAGCATGTCGCTGATCATCTGCTGAACCTCCGCGTTTCTTCCGCCTACTGACAGCTTCGCTCCATCAGGAAGCTCCAGCGCATCCAGGGCTTTCGTCAGCTCTTTGTTGACCTTGCTCGCATCTTTGCCCGCGATTTTCGCGGTAACGGTCACATATTCCGCTCCGTTTTTGTATTGCAGAGTGCTCGTAAGCTGCACTTGCCGAACATCGGCGATATCCTTCACCTGAATGACAGTGCCAAGGGGCGTCTGAACCGGCAACGACGCAATACTGTCCAGCGAATTCAGGGTATCGCCCTTGAGGGTAAGATACAGCTCGCCGCCCGACATCGTTCCGACTTTCGTCTCCGCCAAATACGGCCTGAGCAGGACGTACGCCTGATAGGCGGTCAAACCGTATTTTGCCGCGTCCTCCTGGCGGACTTCGATCGCAATTCCATTCGTGCCATCTTGCAAGTTGCTGCCGATATTGGCTATGCCCTCTATGCCTTCAAGCGTCTTCACAACCCGCTCAGCCGCCGTTCGCAGCTGATCCTTCGAAGATGCCGTAACAGTAATTTCCACGGCGCCTCCACCGGTCATGTCGTCCTTGACCAGACTGAAGTGACTGCCTTCAGGCGGTTTTGCCTGCATTCCGATCTCTTCAATAAAACGGTCCAGATCCGTTCCGGGTTTGAAGGCGATGAACCATTCCGCGACATAGCTGTACGCCTCTCCGCCCATATTTCCGCCTATGATCACATTCGTATTCGCCACATCAGCATGGTTGCGAAGGATCTCATCCAGACGTTTCGCTTCCGCTTCCACCACCTGAGGAGCTGTTCCCCTGGGCATCTCCAGCGTGGCGAACATATATTTGTAATCCATTTCGGGCAGAAGCACGACGCCCACTTTGCCGGCGATAATCGGGATCAGACTGCCGACGAACAACAGCGTCGATACGGCCAGCACCACAGCTTTATGTCCGAGAGACCAGCGGAGGAGACGCTTGTAACCCTTGCTCAGCGACGATTGCGCCGGCGCCTTGATATCCCCATCTTTCAGAAGCGCATACGCCATCAAAGGCACAACGGTGAGCGCCACCAGCAGCGACGCCATCAGGGCGAATCCGACGGCAAGGGCAAACGGGCGGAAAAATCCTCCGACGATGCCCTGCAGCATGCTGAGCGGCGCAAAGACGGCAACCGTCGTCAGCGTGGAGGAGACAATCGCTTTCCCGACTTCGACCGTTGCGGAAACGATCAAATCCTTGTGGATTCGTTCCCCCCTCATTCTTCGAATCAAATTCTCGATCACGACAATGCTGTCGTCCACGACCCGGCCTGTGGCCACCGCCATTCCGCCAAGTGTCATCATGTTCAGCGTCACATCGGTAAATGATTTCAAACAGATTGCCGCAATGAGCATCGACAGCGGAATCGACACGATGGCGATGAGCGTCGCCCGCACATTGCGCAGGAAAAAGAGAATGACCAGGGAAGCGAACAATGCGCCCAGAGCTCCTTCTTGCGCCAGCGAATAGACCGACTCCTCCACGTCAGAGGCCCGATTGTACATAATGAAAGCGCGAATTTTGCCGCTCTTTTCCGCTTCCTCGTAGATGCTCAGCACTTTGTCCGCCACTTCCACCGTGTTTGCCGCGCCTGACTTCACGATGTTCAGCGTAATGCTGGGCTTGCCGTTGGTCAGGCTGATGACGCCGGTTTCTTTCCCTTGGGTGATGGCCGCCACATCCCGGAGACGGACGCTCCCGTCGGGTACGAGACTCAAATCTTCAAGCTGTTCAACCGACCTGAGATCCCCCTGCACGAAAACGGGCAATATTTCATCCCTCATCACCGTTTGCCCCAGAGGGATGCTTGCATTGCTGGCCTGAATCAGGCTGGCCAATCGATCATAGGTAATCCCATACTCCGTCATCTTGCCGCCGTCCAGCTGAACATACCAGGAGGATGAGTCCTCCAGTCCGATCACCTGCACTTCGCTGACCCCTTCGATGGCCCTCAGCTTCGGCAACAATTCTCCATTGACTATATCGTTCAATTCCCTTTCCGATACGCCTTCCGCACCGGATACGCTCGTATACATAATGGGCGAGCTCGTCGTTGAAAAATACATCACTTGCGGCTGCAGCGCGCCCTCGGGCAGCGCCATCCCGGCCAGCGCCTGGAGGACCTCCTCCTGGCGCTGCTTCATATCGTCGTTATAGCTGAATTCCAACTGTAAAATGGACAGATTGTTCGCGGATTGGGAGTAAACGTTTTTGACTCCTTCCAAATTTCGCAGCTTCTGCTCCAAGGGAAGGGTAACCTGCTCCAACACTTCATTCGGGGCCGCGCCGGGATAGACCGTCGAAACAATGATCCCGGGAAAGGCAAACTCCGGCAGCTGCTCCTGTTTGAACTTTGCTGTTGAATAGATGCCGCCGATGACAATCAATACGACCAGTAGCACAATGGCCACCGGATTCCGCAAGGAAAATTTCGTAAGGTTTTTTAACATCTTATCCCCGTCCTTATTTACAAATATTTCTAAATTCTGCCTCTCTCATTGTAATTGCGGACAGAAAGAGGCACTACAGTCCGCGGTTTGTGTTGGAGCCTCGTCTTTGGTACGGGAACACCCCCCGCTTCCGGACGGAGGTGCAGACAAAACGAAGAGCCGGGCCATCACATAAAGGGATGCCTGGCTCCATCTATTTTTCCGAAGCAAAAAAGCTCCATCAAGGACAGGGAGCCGGGCGGACATGATCCGCATGGCTCCCTGTCTTAATAGCAAATGCAAAAGAATAAGGTTGTACAAACACAAAGACTCTGGATGGAATGTGCAATCACTTGATCCCGGGAATTTACTTTTGGTCACCTGCAATTTCCGGTAAATCCCCGCCTGCTCCCCGCCCGCTTCCCCGTTCGCGGATGGCGAACGTCACGATGACCATCACGAATATGTTTGCAATGCCGCACATGAACCCGATCGGCCAGAACACTCCCGTGCTGAGCAATGCCGCGGCCAAAGCCGACATGGCGCTTGCGCCGATGTACATGGCGGAACTGTTGAACGCCATCACCGTACCCCGCGATTTCGGATCCAGCTCCGAAATGAGCGCGGTGAATGCGGACTGGCCCGCCGCGTAAAAGGCGGCCCATAAGATATGCAGCAAGACGGACAGCCACAAATAGCCGGTAAACAAAGACAGTGCAAAAACCAGGGTGCCGGACAGCACGCTTGCGGCGGCAATCACCCGGTTTTTCCGGCGCTTGTCGGCCCATCTCCCGCCGAGCAAACTGCCCGCTATGCTGCTTAAGCCTGCCGCCATCAGCAAAACGCCGGTTTCCCCCGATCCGAGCCCATACATCTTATAGTAGAAGACGCCCGCCAATACGAACATCCCCTGCAGCGCCCCATAATACAGAAAAGATCCAAGCAGGGAGAAACAAACGGAATGGTTGCCAAACACGCCGCGCATCCGCGTGACCAGACCGTCCGTTTCGCCGCCGGAGCTTTCCTTCGGAACCACCGCAGCGCCTCCGGCAAGAGCGGCGGCGGAAAGAACGGCAATCAGCCAGAAAGCCTGGTTCCAGGACGAAAATTCGGCGACGGCTCCGGCCAGAGGGACGCCAATCACGCTGGAAGAGATCAATGCGGCGGTAATGACTCCCATGGCGCGACCGCGCTTTTCATAGGAGTATGCGTCGCCGGCGATCGCATAGACGACCGGCTCGATCATGCCGGCGCCGATCCCGGTCAGAATGCGGAAAAAAATCAGGGATGCAAACGTATTGCCCATTCCGACCAAAGCCGTGGCTCCGCCAAACAACGCGATGCCGATAAGGAGCACGCCTTTCCGGTTCCAGCGGTCGGACAGGCTCCCCATCCACGGCGCCGTAAGAGCATAAGCCAAGGCATAACTTGCGTACAGCAGTCCCCCGGACGTCAGGGGCATGTCCGTTGACGCCGCTATGGACGGCAGCAATGGGACAACGGCGATGGAATCGAACCCGACAAGAAAAGAGCAAAAGGCAAGCAAAGGCATCAGCCAGACTGATTTTCGGGATGTTGTGATGGAAATCATAACGAGTCCTCCTTTTCACTTATCCATTTAATTAATTGACTTATAATTAAGTGGTTAACTATATGGTGAAGAAATACTGCGGGCGTTAACCCGCAGCCGGAATGGCCGTCAAGTTTGGGACAACAGCTTTCGAAGCACCGAAAGCAGCAAATGTTTCTCCTCCGCTGTCAAAACCTGAAGCTGACCGGCAATCGCTTCTTCGTAGATCGGCCATGCTTTTTGCAGCGTTTCGACCCCTTTCGGCGTCAGATGGACCCAGACCCGCCGCCGATCCGATGTATCCATCTGCCGGCGGATCATCCCGTTCTGCTCCAGCCCCCTGAGCAAACCGCTGATGTTGGCACGGGTGACCGCCAAATCGTCCCCAAGCTCGGAAGGCAGCGCCGGACGCCCAACCCTCTGCAGCGCGTACAGGAGGCAAAGCCGGCCGAGCGACAATTGCAAGGGCGCCAACTTTTCCTCCACTTTACGGACATTGGCCAGATTGGATTTGTACATTGACAAGAAAATATCCACTTCCGCCCGAGGGTTCTGAAACGGGTCGTACAAAGAAATGGCCGCTCACCTCAAAAATTGGATAATTAATTAATTAATCAATTTATCGGAAATTATAAAATACAGATGGGATGATGTCAACGTCCCGGCGAACGGCTCTCAGGCGAACCGCCTGCACCCTGACACCTACTCTCCGGCAAGCCGCGTTGTGCCACTCAAATTTTGCAAGATTTTGCCGAATGATGTCGTTATAATTTATTTGTAGAACTTTCGAATGGGGGATGAACTCTTGAAAAAAGCGCTGATCAGCGCGGCGATTGGTGTCCTGGTGCTGCTCTTTCTGGTATTTGTGTTCGTTCTGGACGATGATGCGGAGGAGGAAGCGGACTTGAACGATCCGTATTCCTTCGATCATGCCAAACCGCGGTCAAAACAGAGCAACGGACCCGGTTACACGGTGCTGGTTTACATGAATGGCTCCGATCTGGAAAGTGATTGGGACGAGGAGTATGAAGCATACAGCGGGGCCGCGACAATCGATTTGACGGAAATGCTCGGCGGAATTTCCGGCGATGAAGTGAACGTCATTTTGGAAACGGGCGGAACGCTGGCATGGGACAATTCATACATCGACGGTTCGCAAAATCAAAGATGGAAATTGGAAAATGGCGAGCTTGTGCATTTGGCCGACCTGGGTCCCAGGAACATGGGCGATCCGCAAACCTTGACGGATTTCATCGTGTGGGGGATGGAAAATTACCCGTCCAATCATTATGCGTTGATCTTCTGGAATCATGGCGGCGGTTCCGTGCTTGGATTCGGCGCCGATGAACTGTTTGACGGCGACTCGCTCACACTGGACGAGATTGGCAGGGGCTTGTCGGATGCTTATGAGCGGACCGGCCAAATCCTGGAACTGGTCGGTTTTGACGCGTGTCTGATGGCGACGGTTGAAACCGCTTATATCCTGAGTCCCTATGCGAAATACATGGTCGCTTCCCAGGAGCTGGAGCCGGGCCATGGGTGGGATTATGAATCGATCTTCCGGTATCTGTCCTTCAATTCCGCCGCAAACGGAGCAGAATTGGGCAAAGTGATTGCAGACAGTTACAAAGAGCATGCCATGGAATACGAGCAAGACGACATGATCACTCTGTCCGTGACAGATTTGGAGTATGTGGCAAACGTCGTGGAAGCCCTTGAAACGTTCGTGGCAGAAGCGGCGACGCAAATTGAAGCCGACGGATCCGGCTTCTACACGATTGCCAACAGCCGGAGCAAAGCGGAAGATTACGGCAGCTCGACGGCTCACGGCGGATTGACCGACATGGCGGATTTGGCATCCATCGCGCGCAACGCATCAACCAACTATCCGGAAGCAGCCGACGCGTTGATCCAGGCGATCCAATCAGCGGTCGTTTACAATTTGAACAGCAAGGGACGCCCGAACGCGGCCGGTTTGTCCGTATACTTCCCGCACAAAGACAAGGAAAACTTCGAACCCAACCTTGAGATATACGGTCAAATCGGATTTTCAAATGTTTATTTTGACTTCTTGCAAATGTATGTGGAACGTTTGACGGGCTTGTCGGGAAACTTCAACATTGTCCAGAGCAACCAGGACGATTTCCACTATACATACGGTCCGGATGACCCCGAAGTGTTCGAAATCTGGATCGATCCGGACGATCTGGAACGGATTGCGGACATCTATGGCGTAGTGGGCATCTATCCGGAAGGGCCGGATGGACCGCTCCACTTGCTGGGGTACGACCATTATGTCAACATGGACTGGGAAACCGGTCAACTGCAGGATGATTTCACGGGCGAATGGCTGACCTGGGACGGCAACTTTATTTCATTGTATGTGGTCAACCAGGACGAGGACTATGTCCAATTCGCCATGCCGGCCATTCTGAACGGCGAAGAAGTGGACATTCTGATTTATTTTGACTGGGAGACCGAAGAGTTTGAAGTATTTGGCGCATGGCGCGGCATCGATGACAAGACGGGGATGCCGGACAAAAATATGATCCCGATCAAGGCAGGCGACGTGATTATCCCGCTGTACGAGTATTACATTGAAGAAACGGATGAAGAAGGGTTTGTAGAAGGCGAGCCCTTCGTCGTGGGACAGGAAATCCTGCTGGAATACGATTGGCTGCCGGAAGGGGACTACCTGTACGGTTTTGCGATTGTGGACTATGCGGGCAACGAGATCTACACGGATTTTGTGGAAATTGAATTTACTTATTGAGGGGAAAAAATGATTGGAAAAACAGGCTTCTCACCTGTTCAAACGAACATCGTGGGAAGCCTGTTTTTTTGTTTGGACGCTTGCCAACGCCTGTTCATGCGATATCTCCCCTCTGTCCGAAAATTACGCCACATAAGTGAACTTGAGCTAAACCCTGAATGATGTAAAATGATAACCGAAGTGAATTGCGGATGATAGACAGGCGGGATTCTCATGTGCTCTATGGAGATTGAAATCAGGTTATTAAAAGATGGTGAAGAACGGCCAATCGAACTTATGCTTCTTGCCGATCCTTCACTGAAAAAAATTCATGAATATTCCAATACCGGGCAATGTTACATTGCCAAATACCAGGACGAAACGATAGGAGTCCTGGTGCTGAAAGCAACGCATCCTGACACGATCGAGATTGTGAACATCGCTGTACGTGAAGATGTTCAAGGTAAAGGCATTGGAAAGAAACTGATCCAATACGCCATAGATCAAGCGAAAGATCAGCATGCGAAAACCTTGGTCATTGGAACCGGCAATTCAAGCATTTATCAGCTCTTGCTATATCAAAAATGCGGTTTCCGGATTACGGGCATAGAACATGATTATTTTACAAGGGAATACGAAGAAGAAATTTACGAAAACGGAATCCAATGCAGGGATATGATCAGGTTAAGTATGGAGTTGTAACCTAAGGTGGATGTTCAACGTGAGAGTTCGCTGGATTTGTACGTTCCTTATTCTGCCATTGCGACACTGTTTCCGCTTGGGCAACCTTCATCTATTGAATTTTTCAAATAGATGAGGTTCAAGCATTGAAGCAGCTGCCGGGCAAAGATCTGGTGATCCTGGGTAGCGGCACGCTCGTCTCCGAACTGACGAAGCTTGGCCTCATCGACCAGTACCAGCTCATGGTCAATCCCGTCGTATTGGGAAATGGAACCCCTTATTCAAGGGAGTGGAAGATCGCCTCCATCTGGAACTGGATGACTGCAGACCGTTCCCATCCGGCAATGTTTTGTTGTGCTATTCGCGTAATTATTCCAGAGACGGGAAGTAAGCCAGGAAAGCAAAAATCCAACCTCACAACCAGTAACGAATTGGGAGAACGAATACCCATTTTCCCGCCCGCACTGGCGAATCAGACCCCCACCTCCTTCGCCGCAGGTTCAACAACAGATGGAAATGTAGCCAATAGTGAATCGATCCTGTCCCTATATTTTTGGTAAAGCAAACTGTTTTCCGACTGTATACCAGTCAGTTTTTCCCGGATCAATTCCGGATCGGGAAACCAGGTCTGAATGCTTGCATAGAAACTTATTCTCAATTTGTCAATCAGGTGCAGCAGTTGCCCATCGTCCAGAAGAATGTTTTCGATGAACCTGGTGTAACCGGGGGAGTCCCATTTTTTCCAACATGACAAAATAAATTGCGGACTTCTGATTTCCAGTATTCGCCCTTTTTCCGCCCGCTCACGGAACCACTCTGCGCATCGCAGCTGCAGTTCCCTGATTTGTTTGTTGCTTAAGAACTTCTTAAGAGAAATTTCGCCTGTAATTGTTTCGAACGATATCAATTTGGCCAATGCGTAAAGCGAACCGGTTTGCATGATGTTGTCAAACAGAAGGGAATAAATACGTTGGCTGTTCTGCTCTCTCTCAAATAATTTGAAAATGGTAAACATCACATCCGTTTCGACATTGTGATTTGACTCTGCTATATCAAGAAGCGGCATGATGATGTTCGGAAGATGGCGGGACGCGATTTTGTTCCGATCATCCGCATATTCTTTCAACAGCGGTATCAATCTGCCAATCTTTCCGTTGGCGACGTATTGTTGAAGTTGATCTTCAAAGGCTTTTCTGTCCGAAATGGCTTCCAGCACGGTTTCCAGTTCAGCCTGGCTGATTTCTGAGCTTGACCCTTTGGGCAAATATGCAAAGTAGCTGTCGAAATGTATCGGGGAACGCACCATCAGTTCCTTTGACCATTCAGGTTTTTCCTCGACATTCGAGCCGATTTGGGGGAAAAGTATTTCGATCAGTTTGATCAAATGCTTTTCCTTATCCTTGTGAATGATCAGTTCCCCAAGTCTTTGATAGATTTCATTTCTTCTATTGTTTGCTTCCCTGCTGACTGAAGTAAACAGCTCTTTATGCTGCTTCAAATAATGGAAAAATTCGGGCTCAAACTGTCTGATTGCCTCAAGGGCGATGAAATCGACGGGATGCACCTCCATTGTATTGTTTGAACACAGCTGCATCATGTTGAACTCAAGGCTGCTCAAATATCGTTTGACGATCCTGAGATTGGTCAAATAATGCTGAATGGCATGTTTGTACACTTTTTCCCAATAGGGAGTCTTAAAGTATTTCTGGGCAGATTCGGGGAGTCTGGAAACAATTTTTTGCAATTCTTCGTTGAAAAATTTTTTCACGTCTTCCTTCCCCGATTGAGGCACATCGAAGGCAATCTGAACGATTTTTTCCAGATATTTTGAGCCGGACGTTTTCAGTTCCGCATCCAGATGCGACACAACGACCCCTTTGTCAAAGGCAAGCAGATAAATGGTATTGGGGAAATCTGCGTTGGCTTTGATCAAACGAAACATTTCCACCATTTCCCTGCCTGTCAGCCTGTCCAGGTCATCAATGATGATGAGCAGTTTTTTGTCCCGTTCCAACAGCTCGCTCTCAATATCTTTTTTCACTTCAATGGCGGTTTTTTCTTCCAGCCTGGACCTGTTTTCCAAAAATCTGGACAGTCCTGCAAGCGAGCCGCGGGTGATCTGGAGCAGAAGCAGGGCGGCTCCGGCAGCGAAAAGGAGGATGTTGAACCATTTGACGGGAAGGCCGAACCAGTTGGGAATAGCGCCTGCAGATACTCCCAGCAGCCCCAGACCGGTGACGACCTTGTCAAAACCGGCCCTGATCAGCGACCTGTCGGGCACGGCTTCGAGCAGGCTGGCGTAAAGTTTGATCTTTTCCGCAAGTTTTTTGTCCTTTTCCCCACTATTCGGGATATTGAGCGTCTGGGATATTTCCTGGAAAAAATGCGCGGTAAGACTGCTCAGGTCGGAATAAATCCAGGGATTGAACCGGATGATGGTAGGGATCGAATCTTTTTCCGGCTTTTCCTCCAGATGAGAAACAGTCATGTTGATGATGGAGGACTTGCCGGACCCCCACTCCCCGTTTAACGCAATGACCAGGCTCTCCCTTTGTCCCCATTGGCAAATCGCCTGCGCGAGATGGACGGCGAACTTTTTTCTGTCCAGCAAATCTTCCGTTGTTGTCCGGATCGGTCTGTCGTCGTGAAACATATGCTCACCCCTTCAGCAATATGCGCGACTTCCTTTCTCACCCCCGCCCCGCCACATCCAGCACAAACGCCGGGAGGGGCTCCCGCATCGTCCACTCCATGCTGATCGGCGCCGAGCCGCGGTGGCTTTTGTAGTCCGCCAGGCCAACGCATGTATAGGGCATCGTCACCCCGTTCTCGTTCTTTTTCTTTTCACGGACAAAGAACAGGACCGGATGTTTTGTATGCTTCTGGTTGATATACCGCTGCCCCGTCGGCGAGTGAACCGAAGTCCGGCTTTGGGACTGCCAGTGGAAAATCCGCTCGTTGACCGCATAATCGTGGTACATCGTCGTGGGAGAGTAGTCTTTCTCGGACTTCACCAGAGTGACGAAGAACACATCCATGTGGCGCTCTTCGATGTACAAGACCCCCTCCTGAAAGTGCCTGTGCCTCCACGCGGTATGCCGTCCCAGCGCAGCCAGAATCTGATTCGTCGTATAGTTGCAATACAGATCCATCGGAATGTCCTCATCGATCCCGGGGATCGGCCGGCCGGCAATGTCGATCTTCTCGTACTGATATTGCAGCACATCACGCACTTCCGCATAAGCAAAAGGATGCTCGATCAGCCAATACAAAGCTTCTTCCACAGAGCCGAAGGGCCTCTCAAAGGGCCGCTCTTTCCATTCCGACAGCCCAACGTCCCAAAAGGTGTAATACAACATCAGCAGCATCGCGCGTTCCGCCTTGCTCAGGTCCGGCAAAGCTTGTCCCCGACGCTCGCGGATGTCTGCCAATGCCCGCAGCGAAAACCGGATGAACCGCCCCGAGTTGCCAAAGGACAGCCGCTCCAGCCCACCGGCCAGCAACCTTTCCCTCACATCACCGATCGGCTCATCGCAGGACACCGCACCCGCCCGGACTCCCAATCCATAAACCGTGGCAGGCGTCTGCCGCCCATACACCTCCATCGGCTTCACATGGTAATCTTCAAAAAACTCCCCAATGCGCCATTCCTGGTGCGTCGTGAAGTAGTCGGAAACTTTGCGCCGGATATTTCGCAAATTGTTGACCGAGGCGCGAATATGCGCCAGGATGATTTCCTGCGCCCTTTTCTCCAGGATGATGGAACATCCCTTCGGTACATTGGCAAACCCCTGTTCCATCTCTTTCAGGATCGATCGGCGCGTCTTCGGCAGAAGCGCCTGAAACCGCTGCTCGAAGTTGTAATCGGGATGGGCTTGTCCGACAAAGTCGAGCACCGTCAGCGCTTCTTTCCCTTCGCAAAGCCGAAGCCCCCGTCCCAGCTGCTGCAGGAAGACGGTCAAACTTTCCGTCGGCCGCAGGAACAGCACGGTGTTCACTTCCGGGATGTCCACACCTTCGTTGTACAGATCCACGACAAAGACAAAATGGATCTCCTTCTTCACCAGCCGTTGCTTCACCGTATCCCGGACATCATCGGGCGATTCCGACGTCAAATATTCGGAAGGCACACCAAAGGAGTTGAATAGTTCCGCCATAAACCGGGCATGCCGTTTGCTGACACAGAATCCGATTCCGATCACATCGTGGATGTCCGTACAGTACCGTTCGACCGCTTCAAATACATATCGCGCCCGCTCCCGAGCCGTTTTTTCCTGAAAAACAAAAATCTGTTCCAGCTCGGCTTCATCATACTTGCCAAACCGCCAGCTCACCCCGCTCAAATCGACGGAATCCGTGACGCCGAAATAGTGAAAGGGACTGAGCAATTTCCGTTCAATCGCATCATACAACCGGATTTCGGCGGCGATCCGGCCGCCGAAATACTCGGCAACGCTCTTCCCGTCCATCCGTTCCGGCGTTGCGGTCAAGCCAAGCAGGATTTTCGGCTGATAATACGTCAGCAGCTGCTGATACGATGGAGCCGCCGCATGGTGAAATTCGTCCACGACGATGAAGTCATAGAAATCCGGAGGCGTCCGCGCAAAAAGATCCCGGGAGTTGAGCGACTGGATCGACACAAACAGATGATCGATTTGCTCCGGCACCTGGCCCGCCACCATCATGTCTCCAAAGTTCAGATCCCGCAAAATGGAGCGATAACACGCCAGGCTCTGGCTCAAAATTTCCTTGCGATGGGCGACAAAAAGCAGCCGATTCGGCTTGCCGGGATGTTGCCGGCAAAACCTTCGGTAGTCAAAGGCGGAAATGACGGTTTTTCCCGTTCCCGTGGCGGCCACGACGAGATTGCGGAACCTTTGGTGCACCTCCCGCTCCGCCTGCAATTTGTCGAGGATTTCCTGCTGGTAGTAGTAAGGTTGAATGTCAAAATAAAAACCGAGCGAGCCCTGTTCATCTTCCCGCCACGACCGTTCCGCCTTCAGCGCTTGCCGCAGCTTCTGCTCGTGCAATTGGGGGATGAAGGTCGTGAACTCCGGGTTGTTCCAGTAATGCTCGAAGGTGACCTCGACTTTTGTGACGATGTTGGGGGCATCCTGCTGAGACAGCTTGACGTTCCATTCGAGCCCGGACGTCATGGCCGATTCGGAAATGTTGGACGATCCGATATACAGGGTGCTGAACCCGGTGTTGCGCCAGAACAAATACGCCTTTGCGTGAAGGCGGGTCGTTTTCGTATCATAGGAGATTTTCACTTCGGTGTTCGGCAGCTTGACCAGCTCTTGAACGGCTTTGTAGTCCGTTGCCCCCATGTAACTCGTGGTGATCACGCGAAGCTGGCCGCCCCGCTGCGTGAAGGCCCTCAACTCATCGAGCAGCAATCGCAACCCGCTGAATTTGATGAAGGAAACGAGAAAATCGATCCGGTCGCTGGTGGCGATTTCCTTCTTCAATTCAGCCATCATGCTCGGTTCACGTTTATCGCCGGTGAACAATGAACTGATGGAGAGCGGAGTGTCGGGGCGGACGGAGGCTCTGCGCGCCGCCTGGCTGGCGAATTGATTGGCAGCTTGACTAGCGTCTATCAATTCCAGAAGCATCTCGGCGTCTTGCTTTATGAGCTGCCCTTTCAGATTGTCCAGAAGTTCGGCATCCAGCCTGCGGCCGGCCGAACGTTCCGCGAAACGTTCAAGATAATCGATCATGTACCGGATGATCGCGTTGCACAGGGCCACCCGGTCCTTGACGACTGTTTCTCCATGGTCGAAATATTCCAAAATCCGCGTGAGCAGCTTGCCCATATACTGACCCAGAATGACCGACGACTCCGAGCGGTCCATCCTGCCAATTTCCGCCCGCCAATGATCGCTCAACTTCGCCAGTTCGGATTCCAGGTAGCGATTGATCACCTGCTCGTACAACCCAAGTTGAAGCATATGGTCACCTTTGGTGTGTTCTTTTTTTCCAATATTCAACAACTTTTGCGGAATAGCCGACCGTCGTGACGGCCAGAACTGTGCTAAAATGATTTCAAGATTCACTTCTGAATCGAATACGGACGCGAACCGGATGGCCCCCGTATCTTCCATGACAGGGGCCGCCCGCGCGCGCCATTTCATATTCATGGATCAGCCGCTTGAGGATTCACGGACGGGCAGCAGAATCGTGACCTTCGTCCACGCTCCAACCACGCTTTCCAGCGTCAGATCCGTCTGGTAGAACATTCTGAGCCGTCTTCGGATGTTTTCGAGGCCCACGCCGCCGGAAGACTTCCTGTCCGAAGACAATGCGCGCTCGATTTCCTCCGCGGTCATGCCTTCCCCGTCGTTCTCCACTTCAATACGGTAATGTTCCTCCTGACGCTTCACCCGGATCGTCACGGTTCCGCTGGTTCGCCATTTCCGGATGCCGTGTTTGATCGCATTTTCAATCAGTGGCTGCAGGAGCAGGGGCGGCAGCATCAAATTTTCTGTATCTTCCAGCTCGTAATTCACCTTCAACCCGTCCCCGAATCTGGCCTGCTCAATTCGGACATAGGCCTTGATGAATTCCATTTCCTCTTTGAAAGACACGTACTTCTGCAAATTTCGGAAACCGAAGCTGTACTGAAAAAATGTGGCCAGATCCCCTATCACTTCACCCGCTTTGGCCGGATTCGTATAGCAGAGCGCCGCAATCACGTTCAAAGCATTAAACAGAAAATGCGGCCGGATCTGCGCCTGGAGAAACGCCGCTTCCCTGGAAACAGCTTCCCTTTCCGCAATCTGATAAAGCTTGACCGCATCTTTCTTCTCTGCGGACAACTTCATGATAAACTCTCTGAGGCCGAAGGCCAGCAGAACGGTTTGCACCACGAGCGGGATCATGATGACAAACAAACTGAACTCGTTGCTGGGAATAATCCCCCAGGACCGGAGATTGAATATGGTAGCAAACACAAAGATAAACAGGCAGCCCGCAAGCAAATACGCGGCGAACTCTATATTTTTCCGCACGGCGAAATAGGCGAACACAATAATCAGGATGCCCGCCAGATAAGAAACCAACATGGCCGCAATGTTTCCCCAATACTTGAATCCCGCGAAGATCGCGATGGCGTTGAGGCAGATCAGGATCAGACTGATCCTGGATAACTTGTGAAGCAGAGGAAAAACACGCTTCAAGTCCAGGAGCAGGCTGTAAAAAAGCAGGGCGCCCGCAAACATGAGAAGCGCCAGTGCCGGGGAATTCGCCACCATCCATTCGGCGAAGCCTCTGGGAAAATGCACCCGAATCATGCCGAGCACCGCGACCTGATAAATGATCACGGTGACCAGGTAAAGGATATAGAAGAACTTCGCCCTTGAACCAAATGATTGAAATTGAAACAATATATTGAAGCCGAACGCGGCGATCAGCCCGACCAGAAAGGCCACAATCCCGGTCATATTGTCCCGGGCGCGGTCGAAGGTCTCCTGATCCATCACCCTGAAGGTGTAATTGTTGGAGTAGCTGGAACTTAACTGCAGATAGATGTAATCGCCCTCGATCTGATCCGGCAGCTTGAAAACCGGATAGGCGAATCTTTCCGAGTTCTGCTGATCCGCCGGATATCCCCAGCCCGCGTAATAGACTCTGTAGGACTCGCCGGCATCGGATGGCGCGGGAATCGCGGGAATATACAGCGCGGCTTTTTCCACAGTAGGATTGATCACCGTCAGAAACCTGGCGCTGTCTGACGAAACGAGTTGCAGATCTTCCGTTCGGATCCTGACCCACCAGGCGGAGGTGCCAAACCCTTTCATCAATCGCGACGCCGTTTGCCATGCCGGGTGTTCAGCGCGGTCTTCCTCATTTCCTTCATTTCCGCTGACATCCTGGTAACGCAAAGTGCCTTGCGCATCTTCCATGTACTCGATCCGGGACAGATACAGATCCTGATTGCTGCTTATGGACTGGACGAAATGAATGTAGACGATGAAAGATGCCAGAACGAGCACAAGCCCCAAGGATACGATCAGCACGATTTTGCCCTTGCGTTTCATTGAAATCGTCCCTTAGCCACTTTCCATTCCCCTGCTTTCCGCTCTGTTGCCGCTTCATGTTATCTTGTCTCACACTATATCGCAGGATGACGAATTGTTCAATTTCTTTTGAGGCAGCACCAACACTCGCTCCCCTGCGCGCGGGCGAACCCCCGGGTTCTGATCCCCTCGTGCAGCTCCCTTACAATGCAAAAGGGCCCCGGCCTGACGGCCGGGACCCTTCGCATTTCCAAGACTATAGCTAATGAATCCGGGCCAAGCTGGCGATGAGCTTGGCCCGTTCCATCCTTGCAATTCGGGGATCCCGGTCCGAGCGCGGCGCCAGGTCAGGGTTTCCAGTTTTTCGCCATATGGTCGGCGACCAGCAGGCCGCTCTCCAGTTGGATCGAGACCAGATTCCGGATGGGAACGACCGCATAGTCCAGTTCCTGCTCCAACTCTTCGCACAAGGCGTTGAGCCGCGCTTCTCCCTCGTCGCAGGCGTTTTTCAGGACGGCGTACGCTTCGCCGCGGTCCGCGCGCTCCAGTTCGAACAGACAGGCGCGGACGGCCATGCCTTGCATCAGGCCCATGTAGAACTTGCGCACGGTCAGGCTGTCGAACACCAGGGAGACGGGAGCCGGCCGATCCAGTTCCGGATTGCTCGACGCCCATTGCCGCATCGCGGGGCCGGATTCCTTCCACATTCCGATCATCTCGTCCACGAGCCGGATGAACGGATTGTCCTCGCTGATGCAGCTCCGGAACCCGCTCAAATACCCGGCCATTTGCGCATAGAGCGCTTCGGCCAGATCGGCGCCTTTCAGGAGCACCTCCCGGCTCGTCATGTCCGTTTCGCTATGATCCTGGATGTTCGGGTGCGTGAAGTACGGCAGCTCCGTCAGCAGGGTGATGCACTCCGCCTTCGTCCGGGCGTAAATGCCGCAGCTTGTGCCGTGGTTGAACGCGGGCGCCTGGCCGGTCGTTTGCTCCATATAGTCGTAGTGTTCCTGCAGGCCGAAGAATTTGTATATGTTCGGCGCGAACATTTGGATGAACGGCGCTTCGGGTTCGCCGTAAAACAGCGGCACGTTCTGCTTGCGCGCAGCGTTCCGGAACGGTTCGTACAATTCCGGGATGTCATGGCTGATGTACCAGTACGCGCCGCCAAACCCCGCATTGTGCAAGGAATAGATGAACGCCGGTTTGTGCTGATCGATGATGTTCATCAGCGCTCGCGTTTCCGGCAGCGGCCGATCGAAACGGTAGGATTTGTACTCGACCGGGAAGGTCCATTCCACTTGCTCGTTGAACGCCGGCCGATAAAAGTTCCGGATGTAGTTGGTCAAGCTGAACGGGCCTTTGAACCACGCTTCGTTCAGCCGCACGCCGTCGGGATCTACGCATTTGATGATGTACCAGGTGAAGCCGAGCCGGTCGCGCAGCGCCTTGTCTTCGGCCAATATCCGCGCGAAAGCTTCCATCGTCATCGCCCCGATCGGCTCGTTCGGATGCGGGCAGGCGTAGCACAGGGCGTTGCGGGGGCCGTCCCCGATCTTCAGGCACAGGATGGGATGGCCCTTGCGCGACCGGCCGGCCTCGAACAGGGTGACCGTGTCGGGGTATTCCTCCGCCAGGGCTCGCGAGCTTGCGTCGAGTTCATCCACCGTCAGGAAGACCTGATAATCGGGGACGGCGTCCAGAATGCGCTGAAAGTTTGTCTCCATGTCAACCGCTCCTTATGGTTGGGTTTCCCGTCGTCTTTATTTCTCGATCCGGACGTAGTTGTATTCGTGATCGCCGGTGTACGGCAGCGCTTCTTCGGAAGACGGATGGCCTTTCACATAGGGATGATACGGGTTCATATCCAGCACTTCGACCAGCGGATAGATCGGCAGGTCCTCCGCCAGGATGCGCTGCACTTCCCTGTATTTCGCCGCCCGATCCGCCTCGTTTACCGCCTGGGCGCCTTCGAGGAACGCCTGATCCAGCGCGGGATTGCCGTAGCCGGTCGGGTTGTTGGCGGCGTTCGTGCCGATGCGCAGCTGCAGCGCGCCGATGTCAGGGCCTTGGTAGCCGCCCATCATCGAGAACGTGTAATTGCGCTCGATGATGACCTTTTGAATCCACGCCGTCATGTCCGCCAGGTTGATCTGCACGTCGATGCCGACTTGGGCGAGCTGCTCCCTGATCACCGTCGCCATGTCCGGGAAGGCGCCGGCGCTCATGACTTCCATCGTCAGGGACAGGTAATGGCCGTCGGCGTTTTTCTTGTAGCCGGCCTGCTCCAGCAGCTTCATCGCCTGCTCCGGATCGTGCCCGGGGACGCGGTATTCGTCGGCGAGCGCCCACTCGAAAGCCGGGGAGATGACATATTCCGCCGGTTTGCCCAGCCCTTTCAGCGCCCGGGCCGAGATTTCCTCGTTGTTCAGCGCCAACGCGACTGCGCGGCGCACCTCCGGCTTGTCGAACGGCTCGGCGGTGACGTTGAAGAACAGGTAATTTCGGTACGGGGCGACGACCGGCACGGTGACGTAGTTGTTGCTGTCGAGAATTTTTTGCGCTTCCGCGCTGGGCGGCGTCATCCCCAGAATATCCAGATCGCCGTTGTAAAACGACTGCACCATCGTGTTGGGATCGCCGATGATGGAGAAAACGAGCCGGTCCACATTGGGCACCTGGCCGAAATAGTCGTCGAACCGCTCCAGCGTCAGGCTGACGCCGGGCTTGTACTCGACGAATTTGAACGGACCGGTGCCGACGGGTTTGATCTCCAACCCGGTATCCCAGTTCTCGTCATTGTAAATATGCTCCGCCACGATGAACGTGCCGAACCAGGCCAGATTGCCGAGGAAGGCGGCGTCGGGCTGGGACAGCGTGACGACGACCGTCTGGTCGTCCGGCGTCGACACATCCGCCACGCTCGTGAAGCTGCTGGCGATGAACGCCTTGGTGCGGATGAAGTCCAGGGTGAACTTCACGTCGGAGGCGCTGAACGGTTCGCCGTCGTGCCACTTGACGTTTTTGCGCAGATGGAACGTGTACGTCAGGCCGTCGTCGGACACCTCCCATTTTTCCGCCAGATCGGGAATGATTTCCTGATTGTGGTTCAGCTTGACGAGCCGGCTGTAGAGGTTCTGCGCCACATAATGGAAGAAATCGTCCGGCCGGGCGTCGGGATTGAAGGTGGTCGGATCGCCGCCCATACCGACGACCAGCGTGCCGCCGCTGCCGGAGCCGCTCTTGCTGCAGGCGGCCAGCAGCAGTCCCAGGATGAGCACGGCTGTCAACAAGAAGCTGATTTTTCGCACTTTTGTTTACCCCTCTCCATTTTTGCATTTGAATAAGGTTTTTTTATGTAAATCCCGACGCCGGACAAGCGACGCCGGGGATTTGAGCGTGCGGCCGTCTTCCATCGTGTCCCTCATCCTGAGCGTCAGGCGGTCCCGGACGGGGACTCCCGCGTCGCGGCCGCTCTCGGCGCCGTTCCCGGCGGATCGGATGCTTCGTCCTCCAGCGGGTAGAAGCAGCTCACCCGACGGCCGCCCAGGTCGACCGGTTCCGGCCGCCGCTCCCGGCAGTCGTCGCGCCGCCGGAAACAGCGCGGGTAGAAGGCGCACCCGGCCGCGGCGCCGGCGGAGAGCGGTTCGCCCTCAAGCTTGAGCGGTTTGGCGTCCGCCTGCCGTCCCAGCTTGAGCGAACCGGCGATCAGCGCGCGCGTATACGGATGCCGCGGGTGATGCAGCACCTCGTCGGCCTCGCCGTATTCGACGATGCGACCGAGGTACATCACCGCGATCTTGTCGGCGATGTATCGGACCGCCGCGATATCGTGGCTGATGAACACCATCGCCGTGTTGCGCTCCCGGCATTGTTCCGCCAACATATTCATGATGTCCGCCTGGATCGAGGCATCCAGCATCGAGGTCGGCTCGTCTGCCACGAGGAACTGCGGGTTCAGCAGCATGGCGCGCAGAATGGAAATGCGCTGCAGCTGCCCGCCGGACAGTTCGTGCGGATAGCGGGTCAAATATTGGTCGGCCGGGGCCAGTCCCGCCTGCTCCAACCGTTCGGCGACGAGCGCCAGACGCTCGTCGTGATTCCGTCCGATGCGGTGCAGCTTCAGCACACCCGTCAAAATTTGCTCGATGGAATACCGCGGGTCGAACGTGTCAAACGGGTTCTGGAACACGATCTGCACGAGGCGGCGGAAGGCGAGCGGATCGCGGCGATACGCCTCCCGATACGTCTTGCCGTTGTAGCGGATCTCGCCCTCGTCCGGCTCCTCCAGCCGCACCAGCATGCGGCCCAGCGTGGACTTGCCGCATCCGCTCTCGCCGATCACGCCGAGCACTTCGCCGCGGCGCAGCGTGAAACCGACGCCGTCCACCGCCCGGACCGCCGATTTGCCCCGCGCCTGGTAGGTTTTGACGAGCCCTTCGGCTTCGAGCACCTTGTCCGGTCTAGCGGTCATGTTCGCCACCTCCCGCTCCCGCGAAATGGCACGCCGCGGTGCGGCCGGCGGACGGGTCGACGGCCGGGGGCGCCTGTTCCCGGCAGATGTCCCGGGCATGGGCGCAGCGGGGGGCGAAGACGCAGCCGCGGATCGGTTGCCCAAGGTCGGGAATCGACCCCGGGATGCCGCGGACGAGCTTTTTCTCGCCGGTGAGAGACGGAATCGTCGCCAGCAGCCCTCGCGTGTACGGATGCTGCGGGTCGGCCAGCACCGTCCGGACATCGCCGAATTCCACCAGACAGCCGGCGTACATGACGGCCACCTTTTTGCAGGAGTAAGCGACGACGGACATGTCGTGCGTGATCATGATCCGGGTGGTGCGCAGCGTCCGCTCCAGCTCCATGATCTCGTCGAGGATCTGCCCCTGGGTGATGACGTCGAGCGCCGTCGTCGCCTCGTCCATGATCAGGAGCCGCGGATGATGCATCAGGCTCATCGCGATCGACACGCGCTGCATCATGCCGCCGGACAGCTCGTGCGGGTACTGGTTGTAGACGCGGGCGGGCAGGTTGACCATCTCCAGCAGCTCGATCATGCGCCGCTTCACGTCCGCCCTGGAAACCGTCGGCTCGTGTATGCGATAGATGTCCCCCATCTGCGCGCCGATCTTGTGGACGGGGCTGAGGGAGTTCATCGACTTCTGGAATACGACGGACAGGCGTTTCCAGCGAATTTCGGCGGCCATGCGTTCCTCCGGCAGCGCGAGGAGATCGATGCCGTCGAAGCGAATTTCGCCTTCGACCTGCGCGGTGCGCCTCGGCAGCATCCGCAGGATCGCCAGCGCCAGTGTGGACTTGCCGGAGCCGGATTCGCCGACGATGCCGACGGAATCTTGCTCGTCCACCATCAGGGACACCCCGCGCACCGCCGCGACGCGCTTCGGATTCGCGCCCGCGGTGGAAAACGTGACGTTCACATTTCGGACTTCAAGGATAGGCAATGCGTGTCCCTCCGATCAGCGGGTCGTTTGGAGCTTGGGATTGAACAGCCGGTTCAATCCGTCGCCGATGAGATAGAACGTGAACACGGTGATCACGATCGCCAGGCCGGCCGACGCCGAGATCCACCACCCGCTCGTCAAGTAGGAGCGGCCGTGGCTGATGATCTGGCCCCAGCTGACGATATTCGGGTCGCCCAGGCCGAGGAAGCTCAAGCTCGATTCCATCAGGATCGCGGCCGAGATGTTCATCGTCGTATTGGCAATAATCGGATAGATGCCGTTGGGGATGATGTGCTTCAACAGGATGCGGGCGCGGCTCTCGCCGACGGCGATGGCGCTCTTGACAAAGGTGCGCTCCCGCAGCGAAACGGCCTGCGAGCGCATCAGCAGGGCGTTGCCGACCCATCCCGTCAGTCCGAGCACGAGAATGACGTTCACGATGCTGCTGCCGAAGAAAGCCACGATCAGCAGCACGAGGAAGAACGTCGGAATCATCAGGAACATGTTGTTCGTCTCGGTCAGGAACCGGTCGAGCCCGCCCCGATAAAAGCCGGCGATCCCGCCCAGCAGCGTGCCGATGATGCCGGCGATGACCGCGGCGACGACGCCGATGACGAGCGACGTTCTCGCGCCATGGACGACCATGCTGAACACGTCCCGGCCGAGGCCGTCCGTTCCGAGCCAGTGTTCGGCGGAAGGCGGGAGCAGCATGTCGTTGTCCAGGGCGAATGGATCGTGCGTCGCGATCAGCGGCGCAAAGACGGCCACCAGGATCAGCAGGATGAGGAAGGCGACGCCGACCCGCAATTGTCCGACGGCAAGAGCGTCACGCAGCAGTTTCCGCAGTCCCCGGGCGGGTGTACGCTTGATCTTGGCTGTTGCTTCCATGGACGTTTCCTCCCGTCAATGATATCGGATTCTCGGGTCGGCCAGCGCGTATACGAGGTCGAGCACGATCATCGTGATCGCCACCGAGATGGAAATGACCAGATACAGCCCCATGAGCAGCGGGTAATCCCGCTGCATGATCGCGTTCATCATCAGGCTGCCGGTTCCGGGCCAGGAGAAGACGATCTCCACGATCGCCACGCCTGCGACGACATAGGCGAGCGTCAGGCCGAAGGCGGTGATGGTCGGCAGCATGGCGTTGCGAAACACATACTTGTAGAAGATGCGGTTTTCCTTCATTCCGGCCGCGCGGAACGTGACGACGTAATCATCCGACATCGCTTGAATGACCGAGGTGCGCGCCACCCGGAAAAAATAGGGGAAGGTGACCAATACGACCGTCGCGGCGGGCAAAATCAGATGCCGCAGCACATCCAGCACGTGCGCGAATCCGGTATAGCCCGCGCGCAAATCGACCATGCCCGAAGTGGGCAGCAGCTTAAACCAGGAAGCGAAGATCAGACTGAGCATCATGCCGAGCCAGAACGGCGGCATCGAATCGAACACGTACGAAACGCCGTTCATGGCGGTATCGAACTTCGATCCGGGGCGCCGGGCGCTGTAGACGCCCAGGCTCGTTCCGACGAGGAGCGCGGCGACCGCGGAAGTCAGCGCCAACAACAAAGTCGGGCCGATGCGCTCGGAGATAATGTCCGTGACGGGACGATTTCCCGCGATCGATTGGCCGAGATCGCCGGCCAGGAGCGAGCGCAAATAGACGCCGAACTGCACGATCAGCGGCCGGTCGAACCCGTATTTCTCCGTGAGTTCCGCCCGCAATTGCGGCGAGGGGAAATCCTGACCGGTGATGTAGCTGATCGGATCGCCCGGCGCCAGCCGAATGAGCAGAAAATTGAGTATGATGGAAAGGAATACGGTGAGGACGGCGGTCGCCAAACGTTTGCGAATGTACCTGCCCAAGAAAACGGCCCTCCTTCATCCTGCGGGGCAATCTCGCCTCGCTTGCCAGCGCAGCTTCTTTCTCTTATTAAATTTATCTTAATTATAAGTTTATTTTAGGAGTTTGATAGGAGTCAAACTGTATATTTCCTTTTCCGCCATTTGTACCGATTTTTTGACACAAAACGCAAAATCCGCAACCTCCTGCGGAGCAAAACACGATTGTGATAGTTGACAAGAGAATGCAGCAAAAATACAAAATAGAAAAAGATTCCATAGTACAGCAGGAGGATGTTCCGCATGCGACTACGCCGATTTTGTACGATCCTTTTTCTGGCCATTGCTTCGCTGCTTCCGCTCTGGAGCCCCGCCAGCGCTTCTGTGGAAAATTCGGAGATCACCGTCACGATCGACGGGCGTCCGATTTTTTTGATGTATCTCACCAAAATTTGAACGGTCGCGTGATGGTGCCGCTCCGCGCCATTTTTAAAGCCTGGGAGCAGAGGTGGACTGGGACGCAAACACCCGGACCATTACCGGGACAAAGGGAGATACCATCGTAACACTTGTCGTGAACAACTGAACCGCCACGGTCAACGGCAAGGAGGTTGGGCTCGACTCGGAGCCGAGGTGGAATGGGACGGAAACAGGCAGCAAGTGATCATTACGACGGGGGAAGAAATCGGGGAACTCGATGTCTATTTCTTCGTTTACAACAGTGAAAGAGCAGACGCTTCCGATCTGAACGCAATCCGAAGATACGTCTCGAACTTCCACGACACGTACAACGTCCTGTTCGACGCCGCCGGATACAGGACGGCAGTCGATCTCTACGACGCCCTGAGGGCCGAAAAGGACAAAATCGGGAAAGGCGATGTCGCCGGAATCCAGATCTTCGGAACCGCCAGCGACGTCCCCGCTTTCCCTTACGTCCACAAAATGAAAGTCATGGAACCGATCTCCCTTACGACGATGGGGTCCAACGGAAGAATCGAAAACTACGTCTGGACCTACACTCCGTCGCCGGACGGCGGGGACCCGGTGTACGGCCCCGTCCCTGTCGACGAGCAACTGATGAGGGAGCGCACCAACCTTCTCTTCTTCCTTTGGCAGTACTACGCCAACCTGGAGGAGGGAAGGAACCGTCTCGAAAGCTTCCACAACGCGAAGGTCGAGTTCGCCAAATTGACGGAGAGCAATCAGGCCGACCTCAGGCCGCGTTCGGTTTCAAGCTCGTCATTGGACTTCACTATCTCGGCCTGGCCGACTATTGAGCCGGGTTTGCAACCTTTCGGTTTCTGCCGAAAGGTTTCTTTTTTTCATTTCGCCATGGACAGTTGAAAGAGGTCCTCCAAAAAAAATGTGTTGTGCTATTCACCCTCATTCAGAAGGTTTTCTTCAAAAAGTGGGGTCAAAGGATACACCGTTGCCTCCATTAATGGTTATTTCAAAATAATGCTAGGAAATTCATCCCAAATCCTACCTTCTAATAATCTTCCTGTTCGGTGTTTTTGCACACCACCCCATTTTGCTGGATGATGCCATTGCAGAGAGCCATCCGGTCCTTGACAGCAGTTTCGCCATGGTCGAAATTGAATTATGCGTGAGCAGCTTTTTACGAACAAACTTATTTTTTCTCTCCAAGAATTCTCTTTGCCTCGAGAACATCAATTTTTGCGCGATGGCCGTGCTTTTCTAGCAAATGTAGTAAGTTTGAGCCATTCAATAATGTTAGCGGCTTTCCTTTCGCAAACTCATAAGCATCCGGCCCATAATCTGCGGTTGTTACAAGAATACCCTTTGTTGCACCTTCATTCACAACAGTTCCGTACAGATCTCGAACCGCAGAAACTTCTACCGTATTTGTGTATCTTTTAGCTTGGATTACAATCTTTCCACCTCTGATCGGGTCAGGATCAAATGCAATTGCGTCGACGCCACCATCTCTGCTCGCTTGTGTAACTTTAACTTCACCACCGTTTGACTGGAATTCTTTTTCAAATAACTCGCGAATAAGATGTTCAAACTCTTCCCAATCCATTGCAGCCAAGTTAGTTGAATCATCCAACTTATAAGCCACGTCATAACTTTCAACGAATCGTTTATCTTTTTTGCTGATCTCAAGTATCGGTTTAACAGGACTAAGAGAACTTAATTTGCTGCCAGCAACTCCCTTTAAATTTCTAAAGCACATTTTGGGATCAACTTTAGACAAATCTATCTTCAAAAATTCCGCTTTAGTGACTTGAATCGTTAAAATGCATATATTTTCTTCGTTCCCTGTTGCCTTATTAATCGCATTAACCCATCCATTAAAGGAAATTGCATCTATTGCATTAGCTTTATCAGCTTCGAACAATTCATGTAAAGTTCGTAATGTAATTTTATATATTGCCTCATCAAACATCTTCTGAATTTGACTTTCTGGGAAATGAATTTCCTTAAGCTCCTTTCTGCTAGAAATATACTTTACCTCCTTCAATGTTGGAAAGCATTCAATAGACGGAAGTTGATATTCTACAATCAGAATTTTGTTGTCAGGATTATATTCCAGTTCATAATTTTTAGGGAATGAATCCGGATAGATGGAGTTTTCTAATACCATCTCACAGTATTCAATAATAGCTGCAACATTCTGATTAAAATATGCTTCCTTTAAATCATCTATTTTTTTGTTATAAGCTGCCTGTTCTTGTTCAAACTCTTTTTTTCTGTTTTCCCATTCTTGGACATCCTTTTTCCATTGTTCAATTTCCTCTTCATACTCTTTTTCCAAATTGAGATTATATTGATCAATCTCAGATTTAATTTCTTCCCATCTCGCTACTGCATCCAGATAGCGTTCTTCGGTTTCTTTGATTTTCTTCTCTTTTCTTGATTTAATTAGTTTATCCAATAATGTAAAACTTGGTTCTTCCTTGATAGGTTTTTGCGGATATTCTCTTTTTATTTTGGGATTAGGCTTGTCGGGACATTTTTCGGGAAACTCATCATACCTCTTCAGGACTTCCCAGTTAACAGTATCATCAACAGACAAAGTATGTAATAGCAACTGATCAATAGTGCGAACCGCTTCTTGGGCCTCCTCAGTCCTTTTGTCAGCTTCCTCTATACTCGATATTTTTTCTGCTTCAGCCCTTTGCTTCGCGACTATTTTCTCCCACTTTTCGTTCCACTTTTGTACTTGTAAATCTATTTTATTCTCCAGAATATCCAATTCCGGCGCAGACACGATCTTATGCTCTTTTAATCCTTCATCATACATTTCGACAGAATACTTTAGAATCCGGGTAAACGATGCATTCCAGTGCTCTTCAACATGTCCTATTTTGATGCGTTGTTCTTTCATAATAAGACCTCCTGTGGGTGGGCATTGAATAAGCACCAATTAGTTACATTATAATACAAATTACTCCATTATTTAGGAGGCATCTTTGAATTGATATAATTTTCACGCATCATATATCCCTGCGTTCGCCGCTAAATTACTAAAACCTCGCGACCGACATTTTGCTATAATGGTAGTCCCCTTTCCGGACATTCTCCATAAAGACGCCCAAGCCGGGCATACATGCAAAAAGGCCCCGACCTAATCAGACGAGGCCCTGGACATTGTATGGAGGCGAAGGGATGATCGATACTTGATCGAACTTGCTTCCGTAGCAAACTCGCTAATGACAACCACAGTTTTAGAAAAAAATCCGTGCTCGGTCCGCTGAAGCCATTTCAGCAACAACACTCGCTCTCCTGCGCGTGGGCGAACCCCGGGTTCTCATCCCCTCTTAAAAAAACGATACGCATAAAATTTAGCGTTCATTTCATCATCTCTAGATCGTCAAACTCTTAGCATTATTTTTCTACATTTTCCGTCTACCCCCTTCATCTGTTTTCATTAATGTAATAAAACCCGACCTCAAGCGGTCGAGTTTTCATGTTGGAAACAAGAGATTCGAAACTCTATCCGAAGACAACGTCTTACAAGATCTACGGGTGTAGTCACCGATCTTGTGTTTCACCGGTGAATGCCCCGTAATTGACTTTCATCTGGACCAGCTTGATTGTCTTATTCCGACAGCCCTAAGTGGAGACCAAGCCGCATAGCTGGTCAATTGGCGCATTTGGTGCGCCGAAGGGCATCTTCTGAAGCCTTTGAGGGCGGGCATTTTCCCAACTTCTGCACGGTTTCTGGGCATTGCCTTGAGGGTATGACCGTAGTGCCTGTTGTTTGCAGATTGTTTGCAGATTGTCCGCCGCGCATACATGCCGGGTACGATTTCCGGTTGCAAGGGGCGGATTCGGCATACAGCGGCAGGACATACACCCTCGCCTTCTCTGCCACCGGGGTGGCGTTTGTGCCAGCCGCGCGGCCATTGTCAAGTCGTTGCTCCGGCAGCGCA
>Ga0207866_1001167_pt1 | contig 27938 bp, 21 predicted proteins | sample HigsolmetaAR203D_FD_184835 | JGI IMG/M metagenome (GOLD analysis project Ga0207866, IMG submission 184835) | Ionic liquid and high solid enriched microbial communities from the Joint BioEnergy Institute, USA - AR20-3-D (SPAdes) (version 2) ...
AGGGCTTAAAAGTCTACAGAAACGTTATGAATTCTTGCGTCATTTATCTTGATTGAACCGCCGTATACGGAACCGTACGTACGGTGGTGTGAGAGGACGGGGGTTAATCACCCCCTCCTACTCGATTAAGCTTGAGGCGTTTATAATTCATCGAATCCGTTGTCAATTACATTGACTTTTGTATATTGACGCGACTTTTGTTCAAAGAAATCCGATTTTCCTAAGTCTACTTCTTCATACGCTTTAATCCACGGAAGCGGGTTGGTTTGATAGCCCGGAAACGGTTTTGAATCCGGGTATCCAAGCTGTTTGACGCGGAAGTTGGAATAAAACTTGACATAGGCTTCTACATCTTCAATGAAAATGCCATTTATTTTATTGCCGATCACTTCTCGTGCCCAATCAATCTCGAGTTCTGCCGCTTGTTTAAAAGTTTCTTTCACAAAGTGTTCCATTTCTTCATTATCATATTCCGGGTATTCTTTTAATACTTCTTTAAAGATTTTCACAAACAAATCGACATGAATTTGTTCGTCCCGGTTAATGTAATTAATCATCGTGCTTGTCGCGACCATTTTTTGATGGCGAGCGAGATGGTAGAAGAAAGCGAACCCTGAATAAAAGAACAGTCCTTCCAAAATGACGTCAAATACGCAGGATTTCAATAAGTGCTCCACGGTTGGCTGTTCCACGAAATGTTTATACCCATCGGTGACAAACTCATTTCTTCGCTGCAAAGTAGGCTCGGTCCGCCAAAACTCAAAAACTTCATCTTGTTTTTGTTTCGGAACGAGGCTGGATAAGATATAAGAATAAGAATGATTATGAATCACTTCCTGCTGAGCCAATATAATCATCAGCGCGTTTAAGCTGGAATCGGTCAAGTAATCGGCCACTTTTCCGGCATAATCGGTTTGGATGCTGTCAAGCAAAGCAAGAAGGCCGATGATTTTCAAAAAGCTGTCCTGTTCAGCAGGAGGCAGCTCAGGAAATTGTTTAATGTCTTGGGACATATTGATTTCAAATGGCGTCCAAAAATTAGCCAGCATTCTTTTATACTTCGGATAAGCCCAAGAAAAGCGGACATCATCCCAGTTTAAAATATTGGAGCTTTCACCGTTGACAATTTTCGTCGAACGGTTGGGAGCTTCGCGATTGATTAGTTCTCTCTTTTTTAATCCTTCCATTTTCATATCCTCCTTGAATATCCAATGTCAGCTTGAGCACGATTCGCATTCTTCCATGATTTCCGACGAAGTGGACCGCAAATAATACGTAGATTTCAGTCCGGATTTCCATGCTTGCAAATGAAGATCCAGCAGCTGCTTCGCTTTGATCGTGTTTTGTACGTACATGTTAAAGGAAATCGATTGATCAATATGGCGCTGACGAACGGCGTTTTGACGGATGCTCCAATGTTGGTCGAGAAGATAGGCCGATTTATAATACCATGTCGTGTCGGCGTTCAAGTCGGGCGCTGTCACCGGTATCTTGTAATCTTTCTTTTCTTCGGCATAAAATTTTTGGAAAACCGGATCAATGCTCGGTGTGCTTCCGGCTATCAAGGAGGTCGATGAATTCGGAGCGATCGCCATTAAATAGCCGTTTCGAATTCCGTGTTCTTGAATGCTACGGGCCAGCTGTTTCCATTTTTCATCTTTCAGATAGCCGCGTACTTCAAAATAGCGTCCGCTTTCCCAATCGGAGCCTTCAAAGTAAGGATAGGAACCTTTTTCTTTCGCTAATTCCATGCTGGCTTGAATGGCATAGTAAGCGATAGTTTCATATAATTCATCCGCATATTGAACGGCTTCATCACTTTCCCAGCGGATATGCTTTAAAGCCAACAAATGATGCCAGCCGAACGTGCCTAATCCGACGGCTCGATATTTTTGATTCGTGATTTGGGCCTGCAAAACAGGAAGATGGTTAATGTCGATCACATTGTCGAGCATTCGGACTTGAATCCGGATGAGACGTTCCAAGCATCCGTCTTGAACGGCCCTTGCTAAATGGATGGACGACAAATTACAAACGACAAAATCTCCCGGAACTTTCTCCATGTGAATGCGGCCGTCTTGGATGTATTGTTGGGTCATGACGGTCGGGCTCATATTTTGGGCAATCTCGGTGCACAAATTTGTGGCGTAGATCATTCCTTTATGCTTGTTCGGATTCATGCGATTGGCCTCATCACGGTAGAACATAAACGGCGTTCCCGTTTCGAGCTGGCTTCTCATAATGGATTTCATAATTTCAATCGCAGGCACTTTTTCTTTGGAAAGCTGTGGATGGTTGACACATTCTTGATATTTTTCACGGAAGCTTCCCCGGCCTTTTTCTTCGTCATAATAATCTTCCAATGAGAAGCCCATGACGGTTCTGACCTCATGAGGATCAAACAAATACCAATCATCCCGGTTTTCGACGGCTTCCATAAAGAGATCGGGTATGCACACGCCCGTGAAGATATCATGGGTACGGAACCGTTCGTCGCCGTTATTCAGCTTCGCGTCTAGAAATGCAAAAATATCTTTATGCCAAACGTCCAGATAGACGGCAATCGCTCCTTTGCGTTGTCCGAGCTGATCGACGCTGACAGCGGTATTGTTCAATTGTTTCATCCATGGAATAACTCCTGATGAAGCGCCTTGATGGCCGCGAATGGCGCTGCCGCGGCTGCGGATTTTTCCAAGATACAAACCGATTCCGCCGCCATGTTTCGATAAATTGGCCGCATCGGTGTTGCTGTCGTAAATACCTTGAAGGCTGTCGTCTACTGTATCAATAAAGCAGCTGGATAATTGACCGTATTTTTTGCCGGCGTTGGCCAAAGTCGGAGTGGCTACCGTCATATAGAGATTGCTTAACGCCCAGTAGGCTTCTTTCACAAGCGTTAGACGTTTTTCTTTCGGTTCTTTTTGCATCAACGTCATAGCGATGATCATCCAACGTTCTTGCGGCAACTCCATCGTTCTTTTTTCGTAATCTTTTGCTAAATACCGGTCATTTAATGTACGCAGCCCGATGTATGTAAATAGCTCGTCTTTTTTCGGATCAATAATAGATTCCAACTCTTCTATTTCTTGTTTGGTGTAGGTTTCAAGCAGAACAGAGTCGTAAATTCCAATCTCCGTCAGATGTTGAATCAACGGATAAAAAGGCCCGTAGCCTGTCTCGCCCGGATCATAGCCTCTGTTGGTTGCTGCTTCTGTATACAATAGTCCGGCAAACAGCTTGGCGGCTACAAACGTCCAATCAGGTTCTTCTACAGAGATAAAACCGAGACATTCCAAAATCAATTCCTCGGTTAATGCTTTGGTCGAAAGCCACGGTTTTTGCTCCGCCATCTGTTTGGCTTTTAAGGATAATATCGAAAAATCAAGCTGTGGATATTGGTGAGATAGTTTTTCAAATAAAAGCTGAAAAACTTGTTCTTTTGAATTGGTTGAGATCATGGTTTGGTCCTCCTTATCGTTTGAAAGAACAAAAAAATCCGCCCGGAAATATGAGCGGATCAAACGATAGACAAAAAAGGCAGAGGTAACCTTTTTTCACTATCGTTTCATCTTCCCAAATCCCCGGAGAATTGAAACTTGACAAGGATGGCAGGTCTCCTGGCTTGTGGTCATCCTACTAGGGACCTTCCCATATCAGCACCGAACAGCAAACTGATACAGTGGTATTCCCGTTCGTCTCACTTACAGTTGCGGGGACAGCTCCGGAATTTCACCGGATTCCCTTTTAAGTCCAACGACACCATCGCTTGCAGCGAAACAATATATTGAAATTGTATGGAGTTGTCGATCTATATATTGTGATGATAAACTTTGCGCAAAGAATTGTCAAGAGGGCAGAGCGCTTTATCGATAGTGATAAAGAAAGAAGAGAACCTTGAGTGAAGAAGTGCAAAAAAAGAAATCCCCCTGTCATTTTCAAAGAGACAAGGGGAGAATGATGTGGAATATTCATTTACGATCCCAGAACTTTTGACAAGATGTTGACGGCTTTTTCGATTTCTGAATCTGAGACCGTTAATGGAGGAAGGAGGCGGAGGACATGAGATCCGGCTGTTAAAATCAGCAGTTTTTCTTTTCTTGCTTGAACGAGGAAAGGTTCTGCATTATCTGTAAGCTCTATACCGATCATTAACCCTTTTCCTCTAATAGATTTAACTACTTTTGCATCGGATAATTTCGTTTTCAACAAGTTTTGGAAATAAGCTCCTTTTCTCTCTACTTCATTTAGAAAATCGTTTTGGAAGATAATTTCCAATGTGGCTTTTGCGGCTCGGACAGAAACCGGATTGCCCCCAAAAGTGGAACCGTGAGAGCCCGGAGAAAAGGCTTGGCCTAGTTCTTTTTTGCCGATGATGGCACCTAAAGGCAGTCCGCTGGCGATTCCTTTTGCGACCGAGACAATGTCGGGATGCAGGCCATAATGTTGAAAAGCAAACGGTTTACCCGTCCGACCGATGCCGGTTTGAATTTCATCGATGATGAGGAGAGTTCCGTTTTCATGGCACAACGTTTCCAATGACTGTAAAAATTCCGGCGTGGCTGGATTTATGCCACCTTCTCCTTGGATAATTTCAGTCATCACCGCCGCTGTGTTTTCATCAAGCGCTGCTTTTAAAGCTTCGATATCGTTGAAAGGAACGTATTCAAATGTTTCCAGCATCGGACCAAAGCCGATTTTGACTTTTTCCTGCCCGGTTGCGGCCATTCCGGCAAAAGTCCGTCCGTGAAACGAATGTAAGAACGTGATGATTTTCGAGCGGCCGGTTGCCTTTCTGGCTAATTTGATCGCCGCTTCGTTTGCTTCCGCTCCGCTGTTGCAAAAGAATACAAGATCAAGACCGGATGCTTCCGCTAAAAGCTTGGCGGTTTCTTCTTGAAGTTTGCTTTGAAACAGATTGGAAGTGTGCCAAAACAGGTTGAGCTGGTCGATTACCTCTTCTTTAACAGTGGATGGTACATGTCCGAGATTGGTCACTCCGATACCGGCTGTAAAATCGAGATACTCATCGCCGTTTTGATCTGTCAGCCGCGATCCTTTCGCTTTTACGGGCTGCACTTCCCAGCGCGCGTATGTGGGAAATAAGTAACTCATATTGTCACCTTCTCTTTTGCAAATTGTGTTCCATGCCAATGGCCGCTTTTATAAAAACGCTTTTTCCCTGATACAATATGCACATGGCCCGTATTTTGGGAAGCCGCTTTTAATGCCGATTGGACTTTTGGAATCATTCCTCCTGTAATGACTCCGCTTTCCATAAGTTGATGGGCTTTTTCTTCTGTCAAACGGTCGATCAATCGGCCGTTTTGGTAGACCCCATCGACGTCCGTCACCATTAAAAAATGGTCCGCGTTGAGAGCCGCAGCCACCGCACAAGCCGCATGATCGGCATTGACATTTAAAATCCGGCCATCCGGACCGGAAGCAATCGGCGTTAAAACAGGCAATAGTCCCTGTTCGGTGAGGCTGGACAGAAAATCGGCCTTGACGTTTGTTACGTCTCCAACTAGTCCGTACTCTTCACGATTGATATAATCCGCCTCAAGCAAGTAAGCGTCGCTCGAATTTAAGCCGATCGCTTGGAAGCCGTGCTGCTGCAGCAGGTGGACCAATTTTCGATTGGTCTTGCCTGAAAGCACCAGCTCGGCTGTTTCCAGCACTTTTTCGTCGGTTATTCTTAAACCGTTTTTAAATTCAGATTTGATCTTGAACAGGTCGAGCATGGCGCTGATTTCCGGACCGCCGCCGTGCACGAATACAAGGCGGTAGCCGTCTTTTTCCATTTCTTTCATGCTTTGAAAAAAATCTTCTGATAAATGGTCCACCACACTTCCGCCGCATTTCACTACTGCCGTTTTCATTGGGATCCCCCTTTGTCATACCTTTCGTTATGTTCGATAACTGGCATTAATCTTCACGTAATCATAAGTTAAATCGCAGCCCCAGGCTGTTCCTGTCCCGTTTCCGACATTCAGACGGATCTGGATCACAACCGTTTCATTTTTTAAATACTCCGTGACGTCTTCTTCGCTGTAGGCTTGAACTTCACTGTTTTTCAGTATCCAATAAGGACCGATTGCAATGTCTATCTGATCCGGGAGAACGGTGGCTTCGCTATAGCCGACGGCGCAAACCACTCTTCCCCAGTTCGCATCGTTGCCATAAACGGCGGTTTTCACCAAACTGGACCCGACTACCGTTTTGGCGATCTTTCTGGCTTCTTCATCATTGGCTGCGCCTTCTACGTTGACTTCCACCAGTTTTGTTGCTCCCTCGCCATCGCGGGCAATTTTTTTCGCCAAATCTTCGCACACCATTTTGAATGCGGCTAAAAACTTCTGCCATTCTGGATGTTTTGGGGAAAGCGGATTATTTCCTGCCAGTCCGTTGGCCAAGACAAGGACCATATCATTGGTGGAGGTATCGCCGTCTACGGTAATTTGGTTAAAAGTATCATCCGTAATTTCTTTCAGCGCCTGCTTCACATATCCGTCTTCAACGGCGGCATCAGTCGTGACAAAAGCGAGCATGGTGGCCATGTTCGGCTTGATCATGCCCGATCCTTTCGCCGCGCCTCCGATCGTGACTTTTTTTCCGTCAATGGTCGTTTCGACCCCGCAGCTTTTTGTGACAAGATCCGTCGTCAAAATAGAGGTTTCAAACGAATTCGAATGCTCTTTAGAGGCAGCCGGTTTCAACATCTGAATTCCTTTTTTCATTTTTTCCATTTCTAAATATTCCCCAATGACGCCGGTGGACGCTACGGCTACATAGTGATCGGGAATGTCGAATTTTTTGGCTACCCATTCGCGCGTTTGATAGGCATCCAGCAGCCCTCTGTTTCCGGTGCATGCGTTAGCGCAGGCGCTGTTGACGAGAACGGCTTGCAGTTTATGTTCCTGGGCAAGGCTTTCCTGAGTAACCTTTAACGGAGCAGCTTGAAACACGTTCGTTGTGTAGACAGCTGCAGATTGGGCAGGCACTTCGCTAAAGATAATACCGAGGTCTTTTTTGGCATAACGCAGCCCGGCATGTACTCCATCAGCGGCGAACCCTTTCGGGGAGATGATAGATCCGTTTTCCAGCTGATGGATATCGTACGGTTTTTTCAATGCTTGCATGTAAAACTCCTCCTGTTCATTTTCACGGGTATAAAGGAAAGCCTTTCAATCCGCTTGTTTCGTCAAATCCAAACATCAAATTTGCATTTTGAACCGCTTGACCCGCGGCTCCTTTCATTAAATTGTCAATAACCGAGACGATGGTGAGTCGGTTCGTTCGTTCATCCACGGCGACCCCGATGTCACAAAAGTTGGAACCAGCTGTTTCTTTCACACTTGGGAACGTACCAAGAGGACGAACGCGGACAAACCTTTCGTTCTTGTATGTTTCTTTGTACAATTCATATACTTGTTCGGATGTCGCTTCTTTGGCTAATGGAGCGTATATCGTGGCCATAATGCCTCTTGTAATCGGCAGCAAATGGGTTGAAAAGGTGATAGGTCCACTAGCCTTGTTCCAAAGTTCGAGCTGCTGTTCGATTTCAGGTATGTGTTGATGAGCATTGACTTTATAAATACGGAAGTTTTCATTCATTTCCGCGAAATGAACGTTCAAGGAAAGCCCTCTGCCCGCGCCGGAGACGCCGGATTTCGCGTCAACAATAATTTGCCGAACATCAATCCAATGTTCTTTGACGACGGGAGCGAGCCCCAGCAGTGTGGCGGTCGGAAAGCAGCCCGGATTGGATAAAAGTTTCGCCTTTTTGATGGCTTCTCGGTTCCATTCGGTCAATCCGTACACCGCTTGTTCCAAATAGAAAGAATCCGCCGGTGTTTTCTTATACCAATTTTTATAATCTTCAGGATTTTTCAAGCGCAAATCGCCCGATAAATCGACTACTTTTACATCATTCTTCAATAGTTCGGGGACCAGTTTTGCTGATGCTCCCGAAGGAACAGCTAAAAAGACAACGTCTGCTTCTTCTGCGATCTGGTCAGGATCTAATTTCGTAAGCTCTAGATCACATATATCAGATAAATGCGGATATTCTGCAGAAATCGGAACGTGGTCTTTGCTTGAAGAATACATTTTATTCAATTTCAAATGGGGATGATGGATTAATAAGCGTATCAACTCGGCTCCTCCATAGCCGGAAGCACCGATAACGGCAGCTTTCATCAGAAACCTCCTGGATTGTATTTTTATTTATAAAATCTCATAATTATAAGTAATTTTTTATAATTATAGAATTGTATGAAGCATAAATCAACTGTTTTTTTCTTGGATGAGAAAAATCAGGCGCTTGACAGAAATAAAATTTCGGTTCATATAAGCAGCTAATACTCCAATCTTTTCTGTTTAAGACGCATTTTTTGCTTGATTGCACGGACGACGCTTATTTCACCTTATGACTTGTTTTACGGATATGATTGTATATTTATTAATCATTTTGATAAAATATTCAGATTATTTCATCTGCTTTATAAGAGAAACTTATGAGTATAGCTTGAAGTTGTGCTAAAATAAAGGGAAAGTCAATATGCATCATTCATGTTTCCGGTTAGGGAAGAAACGGAGGAGTGTCGATGAATTTAGAGAAATGGTTTGAAAAAGGCATTACAGCAGAGCAATATGTCAAACAAATGGACGTAAACAAAGAAAACCTGCTTTCCATATACAAACAATTTACCATTCCGGAAGGGGAAGAGGATTTTATTAATGGTTTAAAAGAAAAAAAACTGCGCGTGATTGTGTTGACGGAAGACTGGTGCGGTGATTCGATGCTAAATGTTCCGATCTTGTTAAAGTTGGCGGAAGCCGCAGAGATGGACGTGCGCTTTTTGTATCGGGATGAAAATCTTGAACTGATGGATCAATATTTAACAAACGGCACAACAAGGTCGATCCCCATTTTCATTTTTTTGAACCAAGATGGAGAAGAGGAAGCTGTTTGGGGACCTAGAGCGTCAGAAATTCAGCAGCTTGTGATCGAAAAACGTTCGGCGCTTCCGCCAATGGATCATCCGGACTTTGAGAAAAAGCATGAAGAAATGCACCAACAATTAAAAAACAGCTATTTGGAAACTGAAGAATATTGGTATGAAGTTTTTGACAGCCTGAAAACAAGGTTGGCTGAACGATTGTTTTAAAGCAGAAAAAAAGGGCCGGTAAGAGAGCTAAGGGTTCTGTTTTCTTGACCATGCCGATACATGAAAGGGATTTCTTTGGCTTTTGAATCACCCGTCACTTGTCAGCATTTTTTTCGATCACGACGGCCGACGGTATTTCGTAGTCTTTATTCATGGGACGGGGCATTTTTATTTTGTATTCGCGCGGCAAGAGAATGGTATTGGAAATCTTTCCGTTTTGGACAAATATTAATAAATTAATATCGTCCCGGTTTGCTATACCAATATTTTGGATCTTTTTCCATTCCTGGCCGAGCACTTTTTTCTGTTCCTTTTCAACCGTATAGGGCGGGAAAAGAAAGACGTGGTCGAAATGCATATGTAAGTCTTTATTAAAATCGACGTAAATGGAATTTTGATCTTTTTTTTCTATTAAAGAAAGCATAGTAGTTTCCGGACTTTCGTTGCTGGCTCGATCGCTTTGCGTATGTCCAAATAAGAGAAGCGAAAACAACAGCAAGTAAATAGGCAAAACGATCCGCTTGGCTCGTTTCTTCATATATGAAACTCCTTTCAACGGAAAGGTTTCCCCCGAGCAAAGAAAGTAGAACCCTTCACCATAATACCATTGATCGTCACAGAATGTGTAACATTTTTGTAAAAAAGAAGAAATCCGTGCCGTTGCTGAACATTAGGCTCTGTTATTCTTCCTCCAATCAATGAAGGAATATGAAGAGAGTGAACGGTAAGATAGCCGGGCTTATGTAGGCATCTGTTTTGGAATCATCCCTTTTTTTGTCCCCAATGCAACCCTTTCATCCATTGCAAATCCATCGTTGTTTGATCCACCGGAAAATAGGAAGAGATTTATTTGTCGCTCTGATGTACTGTTTTTCTTGAATGATAGACGAACGCATTTTTTGATATTGTATTTTTCGTGCTTCAACTCGTTTATCCTCTTATTTTTATCCGCAGTGGCCCGTATTGGATATGCTGCTTTCAGCATTTCAAACAAATGGTTTGAATCAAAAGATATACAGGCAGTTTACGCAGATAGAGATGGTAGGATGAGCGAGCGCAGGCGTATGTTAAGGAAAATCTATTTTATGTGAGAAGAATTTTTTGCGTCGTCCAGAGAAGTGAAAGGTTTCTAAATATTCCTTCGATGTTTGAAGAGAGTGGATAAGCATTTGCACTTAGAGCTGCCAGTTGAAAGGGATGGGGGTGAAAATGAAGGGGGTTACAAAATTGATTCCTTCGTCCTGATAGGCTATGATGTTAGAGGGTAAATGCAAACACATACGACTTTAACAGATTAGGATGGGGAGTTATGAAAAGAGCGAGAATTATTTATAATCCGACATCAGGACGCGAATTGTTTAAAAAACATTTGCCGCAAGTCTTGCAGAAGTTGGAAAATGCCGGTTATGAAACATCCGCTCATGCGACCACCGGTGAAGGCGATGCGATCAGAGCTGCCAAAATCGCGGTGGAACGACGTTATGACATTGTGGTGGCCGCAGGAGGAGACGGGACACTCAATGAAGTCGTAAACGGGTTAGCAGAGCAGGAATATCGGCCAAAACTTGGAGTTATTCCCATGGGAACGACCAATGACTTTGCCAGAGCTCTTCAAATACCGCGTGATATTGAAAAAGCCGTCGATATCATTGTGAAAGGCGATACGCTTCCGGTTGATATCGGACGGATGAATGACCGCTATTTTATTAATATTGCCGGCGGGGGCCGGCTGACAGAACTGACATATGAAGTGCCCAGCAAACTAAAGACGATGATGGGCCAGCTTGCTTATTATATCAAAGGAATTGAAATGCTTCCGTCGATAAAGGCGACGGAATTGACGATTGAATATGATGGAAAATTGTTTGAAGGCGAAGCCATGCTGTTTTTAATTGCCCTGACCAACTCAGTCGGCGGCTTCGAAAAACTGGCTCCCGATGCGTCCATCAATGACGGTCTCTTTACTCTTCTAATTTTAAAGAAAACGAATTTAGCCGAATTTTTGCGAATTGCCACGCTGGCGCTGCGGGGAGAACATTTATCCGACGATCACGTCATTTATACAACGGCCAACCGAGTAAAAGTTCGTTCCTCTGAAAAAGTATTAATTAACTTAGATGGAGAACTGGGCGGAGAAGCACCGGCAGAATTTGAAAATCTTTATCGCCACTTGGACGTATTTGTACCTATTGAAAAAGTTCGTCCGCAAGATCGAGTGGATTGAGGTTGGCGAAAAGAATCTCATTTAAAATGCGAATCCATTTTAGATATTGGGGCAGGCTTAGGAAGCAAAGTCCGCCCTTTTGTTATGTGCACAAATCTAATCGGATATTGCGAATGGGAAATTGAGATACTGATTTTATAGGAGATACCAAAGAAGGTGATAGGTTTGGCGAAAGTACAAGCACCGGTTCAATTAAATGAAAAGATCGAGGTTGTCTTCGATGATGTCACGCATGAAGGGCAAGGAGTGGCCAAGGTAGACAGCTATCCGTTGTTTGTTCCCGGAGCTCTGCAAGGAGAAAAGGGAATGATTCAAGTAACCAAAATCAATAAAAGCTACGGTTTTGGCAAAATCCTCGACATTTATGAAGAAAGCCCGGAACGCATGAATCCTCCGTGCCCGCTTTACCATGAATGCGGCGGCTGCCAGCTTCAGCATGTAAGCTATGAGGGGCAATTGAAAATAAAAGAAAAGCATGTGCAAGATTGCCTTGTGCGAATCGGAAAAATAACGGATGCGGAAGTCCTTCCGGCATTAGGAATGGAAACACCGTGGCATTACCGCAACAAGGCGCAAGTGCCGGTCGGTCAAAGAAACGGCAAGCTCATTGCCGGTTTTTACAAAAAACGCAGCCATGAAATCATGGAAATGGACGCTTGCATCATTCAGCAAAAGCAAACCGACGAAACGATTCAAGCCGTAAAAGACATTTGCGCCCGCTATCGCATTCGTCCTTACGATGAGAAACAGCATAAAGGCATACTCCGTCATATTATGGTCCGCTATGGCCGGACGAGCGGTGAGATCATGGTCGTCTTGATTACACGGACAAAAGACTTGCCGCATAAAAAGAAGATCGTACAAGAAATCAAAGCACGTGTGCCCGGGATCCGTTCGATTATTCAAAACGTCAACAGTAAGCGGACGAATGTCATTCTCGGCGACGAAACGATCGTTTTATGGGGACGGGATGTTATTTATGACTCGATCGGCGACGTTCAATTTGCCATTTCGGCCAAGTCCTTTTATCAAGTCAACCCTGAACAAACGAAAGTATTGTATGATAAGGCTTTGGAATATGCCGAATTAAAAGGCGATGAAACGGTCATCGACGCTTATTGCGGCATCGGCACCATTTCGTTGTTTTTAGCCAAAAAAGCAAAAAAAGTGTACGGCGTCGAAATCGTCCCCGAAGCGATTGAGGATGCGAAGAAAAATGCTGAACTCAACGGCATCACCAATGCCGAATTTGAGGCCGGAAAAGCGGAAGAAGTCATCCCGGAATGGTACCAAAGAGGAGTCAAAGCCGACGTTCTTGTCGTCGATCCCCCTAGAAAAGGATGTGACCCGGCTCTATTGGAAACCATCCTTCAAATGAAACCAAAAAAAGTCGTCTACGTCTCCTGCAACCCCGCCACACTCGCCCGCGACCTCCGCATCCTCGAAGACGGCGGATACAAAACCACCAAAGTCCAACCCGTCGACATGTTCCCGCAGACAGGGCATGTGGAGGCAGTGGCACAGATGGTGTTGAACGGAAATTAAGCAGAAGGAGCCGGAAATCAATCTTTAAAAGATTTTCGGCTCTCATCTGCTTTATTTCAATGCGCTCAATATCATCGATGTAGGATTTCAGGAGCCAATTCTTTGAAAAACCATAAAGGCTTCAAGTGACTGTTTTTATTCATCAATGACCAGTTCATCATCAATGAATTCCCATACTCTTCTTTGGAGATGACCTCATCTACTAATAAGGTAAGTCCCTGTTTCATGTATTATTTAGGAATTTTTCATCGATGGATTTTCAACTCAGTGAATTTAGAATAATTTCATATTTGAATAACAGCTTTTTCAATAGATGTTGGCCAACCCTATATATGAGTTTGGTGAAATATAGCATATGAATGCTTTTAACCGTTTTACAAGGAAGTGAAAAAATGAAAAATAAAAACAAGTTCAAATCAAAAAGAAGATTTGATTACGGTTTTAGAGACCAATATACTAAACGAAAAATATCTTATTATCGTCGATTACAAAAGGAAAATGAAAAGCGCAGTAAGAGTATAGATATTGATAAATTACTCTCCATGGAAAATTTTTCGGTACTATATGCTAATTCAGAAGGTGTAATTGAATTAGACATAGAAAATCCTGCACATCGTAGGTGGATGGAAGATTAATAATTAAAAACCTAAAAACAGGGATTCTGTCTTAAACTTTATTAAGAGTGTTTTTAAAATGAGTCCCTATTTCGTTTCCCTTTTGGAATTCTGTCACTAAATCGTTTATGATTAATGAAAATGAAATATGAGACCAGAAAAATGAAAGTTTTTCCCTTTATTCAAATGTCGGGGTATCAAACCGATTGTGAATAATTGCTGTGCTACTTTTGCTTTGAATCGTCTAATAGAAGTAAATGGCGAAATCAGTAAGCATGAATCATTTATTACCGGAAAAATGAAGAAAGCGTCACCTAGATCAGGCCCATCCTATTGAATTAAATGGCCTGATTTTTTTGTATTTCTATTTCTGTCCAAAGTGAGGTGTGAGAAAAATGCCTAATTATGATTTTCATGCATTGTTAGAACCGTTGGAATTTCAAGCGTTAGTATGTGATATTGTTGAGCTTCGAGAAAATATTACGCTGGAAACCTATAAGGAAGGGAGAGATCTGGGAATTGATGGGTTATATACTGATGGAAAGAAAAAAACCATTGTTCAAGCAAAACGCTACAAACCTGGATCATTTAATAGACTGTTTCGTGATTTAAAAAATATTGAATTGCCAAAGGTACGTAAATTGAACCCTGACCGATATATTCTAGGTATTTCAATGGACTTTGAACGAAGACAAAAGAAAAAAATAAAAAAATTGTTTGAAAAATATATTCATAGTAACGATGATATTATATCTTCTCGGGATATGAATCGCCTTCTTGGAAAATCCGAATATAAAGGCATTGAGCTAAATTATCCAAAGCTCTGGTTTCAGAGTATGAATGTGTTTCTTAATACTCTACACAAAACAGTACATCGAGGCCTATACAAAGAATCTGAGTTGGAATTTAAAGAAGCTATTAAAAAAATGAAATCTTTTGTTTCAACAAGAGTTTATCGTAAGGCCTTACAAAAATGGGAACAGAATAATGTCATTATCCTCTCAGGAGAGCCGGGCGTCGGAAAGACAACCATGGCTTATGTACTGGCATTAGGTTATCTACAACCAGATAATTTTGATGGTTTTGTTTGGGCGAATTCGATTAAGGATGTTCATGACATGTTTGAGGAAGACAAAAAACAAGTCTTCATATTAGATGATTTTTGGAGCAGCATCTTTCCAGATGGGTACAAACGAAGAAATCAGGAAAATCAATTAAATAAACTAATAAAGCTTATTTTAGAGTCTAAGAACAATAAACGCCTAATCCTTACAACAAGGGAGTATGTATTGCAGCAAGGTCTTCAAAAAAATCCTTTGTTAAAAGAAACATTAGAGCGATATTCGTTGGTTTGTACGATGGAAGATTACGGACTTGATGAAAAGGCCAGAATTTTGTTCAGCCATATTTACACATCAAAGCTTCAATATGAATATGTGGATTATTTATATAAAAGATTCGATAAGATAGTATACCATGTGAATTATAATCCACATGTGATAGCGCTGTTTTTGGATAAAGAAATGGATTGCTCGCCCAAAGATTATTTTGACGAACTTTGCATCTATCTAGATAACCCTACCGAATTCTGGAAAGATGTATTTTTAGAACTGTCTGATGAGGCAAAAATGGTATCTATGCTTTTATTGATTTCATCGACCCCTATGCTTTTATCGGATATGGAGTGCTGCTATCGAAAATATATCAGGAATTGTACTCATAAAACTACTCTTAAAAATTTGAGTGAGTGCATAGCTGAACTGGAGAAAACGATGATAAAGTCATACTTTAGCGAAGAAATGGACGAGATCATGCTAAAGTTTACTATGCCGGCTGTACAGGATTTTTTATATGAATTTATTACTGAAAACAGCGAACAGTATGTCCCGTTGATTTTACAATGCTGCGCTTTTTACAATCAGCTTCAATTCCTGTTCGAATATATATCGTCACATTGTAGTGACAATGTAATAGATTTAATAATTCAAGAATGTATTTCGCATTATCATGATTATGACATTAGTTTTGTGGATTACGATGGAAGTTGGAATTGGGATATGGATTTTGATATTCCTTATGAAAGGAATGAACTAAATAGGTTCTTCGATTTGCTCCGGTGTTGCGACCCGATAAAACACCGTGAGCTATTTAACTTTTTAGAAATGAAAATAAAAAATTACTGTTTATCGATGGGTAGAGGAGATCGAATAGCACAATATACTGATTTGCACAATCTGCCGGATATTATTGTCCGCTGCATCGAAAAAGGGATGTCCTTTAATGGGGAAGATATCATTGATACATACTATAAAGAAGCTTTCAGTGTGTATCATTATCTGGCGATGGAAGAATTTAATGAGGTGTTCCCGGAAGAATATTTTAAATTTCGTCAGATTCATTATGAAAAAATTAAAAGAAATTTGAGAGATATCATTCTTAATGAATTAAATTGGTTGTATGAATATGATATGGTGGTCGAATTTGATTTGCTAATCGATGATATTCCAAATGTCCTTAAGGAATTTGGCTTGCGTTATACTAAACAATTTGGTGACAAGATTTATGACTTGACTGGAAGCAGACCGCATATAGTAAAAAAACAAAAAGTTAGGTTTGAAAAAGATGAAAATTTTGTTGACAAGGAAGAAATTGAACTCAAGGTCGTTCAAGAGGATGCTGAAAATTGGTTACTGGGACCACAAGAAACTGAATTGGAAGATAAAGAGATAATGGCATTTATATCAAGAAGCCAGCTAAATCCATCTTTAAAAGCAGAGCTGAAAAAGGTAGTGAAAACGGCTGATCCTCATTATCTATACGAATGTATGGGTACAAGAGAATCAATTGAACTATTACTTGCGGCGTTTTCCGAGACCAATATTGAAATACCTGATAAAGAAAGCCGTATGATGATGGTGTTGCTTCACTATATAGGTCAAAATAATCCGGAATTGCTAAAGAAGAAGCTCATTGGTTTTTGTACTGAATCTTTAGTGTTATTTATGTATCAGGAGCAGCCAGTCATACGATTAACTGAATTTTTATCAAGTGAAGTTTATGAATTGTATCTAAAGAATGATGTGGAGTTCCGGAATGTCGTTTTTGAAAAATTACTTTTGAAAGATGAACAATGGGTACGTTTTCTTCATGTTCCACTGTTTATTTTCTGCAACGCATTGATTTTTTCTATGGAAAGCCAGGATGAAGATGGAATCTTGGAAGAGTATTATCAGGATTTATGGGGGGACAATTTTAATAAATTAAAGATTATTGCTAAAGATGGTCAGAAATATAAAACTAGCATTCTATATGCGGACATTGGGCCATATTACTTCAAACGTTTCGATTGGGAAGGGTGCATGTATAGAATGTTTGAAGAATTAGCGCCTTTTCATTTTAATGAATTTTATGTAGCACCAAAACTCAAAAGTTATCTATACAAATTAGGTACCGGGGACATCAATGGCAAAATATTAAACCATGTTTCTCTTTGTAAGTTTACATTTGAGTATACTAAAGTCGGAAATCCTAAATATTCAATTAGTGTCATTGATGATGAGCTGGCTATGATCGATCATTTGGGAATAACAGAAGGGCTCGATGTTTTTCCAAAAGAAATACCGAAAAGCTTGTTAAGGGAACTTCAGAAAAATGAAGAAATATGTAAAAGAGAAGACGGTACATGGAAGATATATGTTTATAAAATAAAGGATATGGAAATATTAAAGGAATTGGGTGTTTACGATCAAATTTATAAATTTATAGAGAAAATTGAGCAGATCTACTCACGATTTTTAAAGAAAGACTTTTCACTCATAAATTGAACAATTATAAATAGGTGATCTTTTTATGAATTATTGTATTGCCAAAAACGGCTGCATCAATATTCCATTATTTGCTGATCGGCTTTAAAGATAGGCTTATTCCTTGTTTTTAAAAGAAAATATAATTAAAGATAAAAACAAAAGGGCTGCTGTCCTTAATGAACTGCTCCTTGTCATGTGGAGTGCTTGGAGAGATTGTATTGAGAGAAAATGAAGCAGAGGGAGCCGGAAATCCGTAAAGATTTTCGGAGCACCCTCTGCTTTTATTCGATTAGCCGATGAAGAAATTCAGGTATTGCCTCTTTAAAGGACAGGAACTTTTAAAATTGTATTTTGATTATTTGTTGGCTAATCCATTCAACCAAATTTTGGTTAGAGATTGGTGTATGGAAAGAGGTTCCGTTCAAACTATATAGGATATTTCTTGATTGATTACGATTGCTTTTTTCAATCAAATCGATCAACTCTTCTTTACTTAAATCAGCTTGATGAAAAAGAGAAAGAATTAAGGATTCATAGGACATGAATTGATACAATTGAATAAAGTCAAAAGTATTTTCGACATTAATTAATTCCATTAACCTCTCATTGTTTAAAAATGTCCTAAAGGGTCCATAAATTCCCTTTTCATCTTCACTGACGATATAAACAGGACCGAGATACAAGCTCAATAATACAAGGGAAAAAATAGTGATAAAACGTTCGCCGGCATTTTTTCCATTGGCCAAAATACAACCAATTAATGTTTCTAGAGCAGCTTCAGAATGAGAATCGATTTCTTTAATGGAATCACGTATTGTTTGATTCGTTCTGACCGCTTCTAAAGATATGTTTTTCAATATATTGAATGCAGCTTCTTTTGTGCCAATCATATCCCTTAATAATTCAAATATGATTTGTAAATCTGCTACGTATATTTCATGCTCTGTAGATAGAATTCGAAATAATTCATAATAGTATTTTTCAAATGCCTTTTCATCGGGTAAGTTTTTTGAGGCTTCTTCGAGAATGATGTCTGGAATGAGAATGACTTTAGATAGTTGAAATCCCTTTTGTATAATAAAAGGATTACACACAGCGTCCTTCCTTAGCTTTGACAGCATCATATTATCCATAATATACAGTGCTTGATTAGCGTATAAAGATTTTTTTAGGCTATCCATATGAAATTGGATAAAAGGTTTTATGGGACGGATCTTAGGATTTTCGATAACCTTCATTTTCACTTTCGCCCGCTAACTCTTTTCGCCAATCTAGCACTAAATGATATAATTTTTTATATTTATTGATGATGGATTGATAATCTTCTTCATTTAGGTTATTTTCCGCTTTTGATATCAAATTTTTATAATCGTCAATTTTAATTTTATTGCTAGCTGCAAATAAGGTTCGGTCTATTTCATCAGGCAGGTTATTTTTATAATCATAATCAATAATATCTTTAGCTTCATCAATGGTAATGAATTGATTTTGAGCCAGTTTTATTACGATTGCCTTATAAGGAACTTCAAAAACAGGAATTAAATGAACTGCAATGTCGGTTAAACTAAGACTGCTATCCTTTTTTAAAGATAGATATTTCCGATTTAAAATATGATCATTAATAAGAATTTCACCTGCAAAAAGATTTGGCAGTCTCTCCTTTTCATCAAAAATACTGTCTATCTGAACAAAATTTTCTTCTTTTTTCTTCACCTTATCTTTATCAAAATAAAAGTGATAGAACTCATGCGCCCACATAAAGTTCTCATAAATTTTAGGCTGTGCTGTGTTGATTTGTATATAAAAATCCTGATTGTAATAAAAAACTAAACCACCATAATCTGAATTTTTAATGGGAAATTCTAATACGCGTGCATTTTCATATAAATAAGTTTTAATGAATTCTAAAGGCTTAGAGGCAATAAGAGGATCACCGGAAGACTTTAACATCTCAATTTTTGATTTCACTTCAGGCAAATAATCTCGATTAAAATTGACTACTTTTTCTATATTCTCTTTATTGATCACGATGTTCTCCTCCAAACATAACTGGTGGATGAGACAAAGGTTTGAGAACATCAATCAATTCGACGAATTCTCTAAAAACTTTCATCCCTTCTTTAAATGCTTCATTCACTTCTCCATTTAAAGAAAGTGCAGCAAAATCCATAAAATTTTGTTCTTCCATTTTTTCATTGACACCTTTAGGCAAATCCATTTCTTTACGATGAAAATAAAAGGGATCTTTAATTCTAAACAGCTTTAACATTTTCTCCTCAAATTGATCCACATTTCCTTCACCTTTAAGAAATCTGTAAAAAGCACCTTTGCTTATTCCTAATCGATCTATAACCCAGTTATGTTTAACACCTTTCGCATCTAAATATTTCCTTATATTTTCTCCGATTATTTTTTTGGTCTCGCTCATCATCACACCTCCAAGTCTTTTGGTATTCATTTTGTATACTTCTATATATTATTATACGCAATAAACGTAAAAAAGTACATTATGTTAGACGAAATAGTGCACGTTTTAAATACTATTATAAGATGAAGATGGGAACCATAAAAAGTCCGTACTTCAGCTAAAGCTTCTCCATTCTGAAGTTATGATTAACTTCTATCGGTAACAATATGAATTGTCTACACTCTCGGCGACGAAACAATCGTTTTATGGGGACGGGACGTCATTTACGACTTTATAGGCGACGTTCAATTTGCCATTTCAGCAAAGTCGTTTTACCAAGTCAACCCTGAACAAACGAAAGTATTGTATGACAAAGCTTTGGAATATGCCGAATTAAAAGGCGATGAAACGGTCATCGACGCTTATTGTGGCATCGGCACCATTTCGTTGTTTTTAGCGAAAAACGCGAAAAAAGCGTACGGCGTTGAAGTCGTCCCCGAAGCGATCGAAGACGCAAAGAAAAACGCTGAAAACGGCATCACCAATGCCGAATTTGAGGCAGGAAAAGCAGAAGAAGTCATTCCAGAATGGTACAAAAGAGGAATCAAAGCCGACGTTCTAGTTGTCGATCCCCCTAGAAAAGGATGCGACCCAGTTCTATTAGAAACCATCCTTCAAATAAAACCAAAAAAAGTCGTCTACGTCTCCTGCAACCCCGCCACACTCGCCCGCGACCTCCGAATCCTCGAAGACGGCGGATACAAAACCCTCAAACTCCAACCCGTCGACAAGTTTCCGCAAACAAGGCATGTGGAGGCCGAGGCGGAGATAGTGTTGAGGGGAAATTAAGTAGAAGGAGCCGAAAATCAGTAAAAGATTTTCGGTGTTCCATCTGCTTTTATTTCGATTCGGTCGATGAACCGCGAGCGATAGCACTTTAAAGGATAAGAACTCTTCGAAGTTTTTCTTCAACTCTCAAAAAAGACAGAAGGCTAAGGCATTTCTCTATCTCTATCCATCTTCGACAAATTTTGAGGCGTGACAGGCACAGATCTCAGGACTAGGTTTGACACATTCGCCTTTACAATAAGGGCATTGTCATTTCACTACACGATCTTCCTCTAAGCTATATATCCCGATTTTTCGAGGGCTGTAAGTCGCATTGTAATGATGTTGGTCTTCCTCTGGTATTGGATCACCTTGAAGACAGGATTCGTAATGTGGACGGGTATTTCAAGTCATCAACCAAATTGACCACTACTTTACTCAAAAGGATTTAACAAAAGAATCAGAGAGTATAGTACATGAATCCATATTGAGAGGGAGATGAGCATATTTCAAAAAATGTCCGATTTTACCGGAAAATCTAATAGAATATACCGGTTATTTAAAACTTCAATGCAAACGAAAACCTTCCAACATTTATAAATATATTGCCGCATTAAAGGTATTCTTTGCATTTTTGCTTTCTAGAGGGATCATTAAAGACAATCCGATGGCACGTATCAAAATCGAAAAATTGGAATATGCTAATGGGGCTAATCAAATAAAATGGCTTACAAAAGAAGAACTAGACCGATTCATTGGTTATGTACAATTGGAGCCAAACGAATTCAAACGGCTGTGCAAATGCCATGATCGACTTAATGCTGGATGCAGGACTTCGGGTAAATGAGGTTGCTCCATTAGAAATAAACGACATCATATCTAAAGATAAAGGTGTTCAAGTGTGATCACTCGGGAAAGCAAGGGGAATAAGTTTGCCACTATATTACTGGTTCAAAAGCACGCCAGAAATTTACGTAAATGGCTGAAGTATCGAAAAAATTTAGAAATGTACATACATAAAGAATCCACACGGTTATTTGTATCCGAGCGTTCCCCATTTTTATCCGAGCTAGGAATTCAAAAAATGCTGACTAAATACGCACGTCTTGCCAATATGGAGAACAATACTCCACACCGCTTTCGACATAGCTTCTGTAAGAACTTGGCCAATGCCGGAACGCCGATTGAAACTATTCGGAAATTTGCACGACATGAAAGATTCAAATAACAGTGATATATGTTGACTCATTATAGGAAGAACAGTTGGAGGCGTTGAGGAGGATATATTAATATTTGGTTTCAGTGAATAAAAATAATATATAATACTAAAGGACATAGCATAATAAGGGAATCAAAACTTTGACCCATTTCATTATGCCATGTCCGATATTTGCAATATTATCTTATTCAACATCTTATAAATTTATTCTTCATTTTAATACTATATTTTTTATCTGTATTTGTCAATGTAATTTTTTGTAGAAATTTATGGTATACTTTAAAAAAATCAATTAGATTGAGGGGAAAGAAGTGTCAGAAGAAAAGTTGTTAGGTGGTCAACGTTATTTTATTAGTAAGATCATGGAGTATTTTAATTATTCTAAATCCCAACAATCTCAAATGTTTACAAAAGCCTTACAGGAAAAGAGATATGATAGCATAACATTAATGTTTAGCGAATTTTTGGAAATTGAGCAAGATATTAGGGAAGGAACTAGTGATAAAACTAAATTAAAACATAGTTTAATCAGTTCAATGAAAAGTATTTTATTTCATTGTAAACAGAATCCTTTATTAATAAAGGGAGAGTTAGCCAGGGATATAAGTTTTCTAGTTAAGAGAATTCAGGAATTTTTAAATGAAGGAGAAAAAGAAAAAGTAGATCAAGAGAAATTAAATACTATACGTATTTCAATTTCTAGTTTAGTAAAAAGATATGATTCTGAAAGTTTAATTGAAGAATATATTGATTTAATTTTAGAGGTTCCATTATCCTACAAAGAGATCGATTTAATAGTCCAGTATTTTATTAGTGAGTTATTAAATTTAGGATATTCGTTTAAATATCTGAGTGAATGGAAACAAAGTTACAAAGAATTATATCAATACATAAAAGATTTGGATAGAGAAGAATTGAGTAAGGCTCTATTAGCGTTTAAAGATTTGATTAAAGAACCTACTAAGTATTCTATAATTATAAATAGTTGGTTACCGGATGAATTAAAAAATGAGTTGGAAACGGAAGGATGTATTAATTTAAAATATAGGTATTGTAGACTGAATGAAAGTGAAGAGTATATCATTCGTGAAAGAAAAGATAAACTCCATTTTCGACAATCTGATAAATATCATAATTTAAAAGTCGAAGTTGTTGCTTATGATAAATATAAGGCTATAGAAAAAGTAGTTAAAAACTTAGAAAGTTATCTTGGAATGTATAAACATTATTATAATTTTGATAAAGTTGCGGTCAATGTACAATGTCTTTTATCAAATGGTTATAATGAATGGGTACAAATGAGAACTGATAATACTGACGCACAAATTTTTAATAATAGTATAAGTGCCAGAGAAAATGAAGACATTAAAGATTTTTTACTTTTAAGAGATAAAGTGAGAAAAGAAAATGGCCGTATTACAACTAGTATTAAGCAATTGAATAATTCACTTGAAATGCTAAAGAAGTCTATTGAAACATCACCAGAAAATCGATTACTCAATAATTGGTCCAGCCTTGAATATCTTTTAAATTCCTATGAGGGGAAAAGTATAATTAGTAAAATAATAGATATAGTGCCTAAAGTGATTAGTTTATATCTTGTAAAAGAGCGGCTTAATATATTTTGGGAGAGACTTTTAGCAAATAAGAGATTTCATGAAATAAATATAGTAAAAGAATTATTTTTTAAATGTTCTAAAGAAGAAGGAAAATACGATAAAAATAAGTTAGTAGATTTTTTAGGAGAAGAAGATAATATTAAAAGTTTATTTGAAAGTTTAGAAAAGGATGTAGTAATGCATAGAGAGATTGCTTTTATAAGAGAGGTTTTAACAGATTTAAGTAAACTTTTGAGAAATATCGAGAATTTACATGAACTGATTGAACATGATTTAACGCGCATATATAGAGTACGTAACAAATTAGTTCATTCTAATAACAACATCTTATTTAATAATATCGATATATTTACAATCCGTTTAAATAAATATATTAATTCTTTAATTGGAACTATTATACATTATCTAAAAAGACGTCCTGATCTACAAATATCTGAAGTATTAAATTCAATACATGAAACTTATGAATGGTATAAGAATTTTCTGAAAAGTGAGAGTGAAAAAACTAAAGCTATTAAGAAAGCAAAAGAGGAAGGCAAAGAAACGGGTAAGATAAGCATAGATATAAAAACAGCATCGTTTCCACCGTATTTATACATGTAGGTTGCAAATATAAAAACTTCAATTGATGGACAGTTCAATAAATTTTTAAACCAATACTATTTAGCGAGGAAGCAAATTATTTTTATGGAAAATGAAGAGTATGTAGCAAGATAAGTAATATAAATGAAAATTATTTGGAATAATTCGGAAAGCAAAGAGGTGAAGTTAATTGAACATGGTTAGAGTATTTGAAGAACAAGTTATTAAGATAACAGAACAAAAATTGAACGAAACATTAGAGAAGTTGAAGGGAGATAAGTTACTTCAGCGGAAATTCAGGGAATTGACTGATATTTCGGCAACATTAAAAAGGCTTGACGTAATTATAAAAGAAAGTTCAAGTTTGGATAGTAGGGGAAAATGGATAGAAAAAAGAGATAAACTTATGGAGAAACGTGATGAAATATACTTTAAGATAGAAAACGAAGGATTTGAACGTGAGTGGATAATAACAATTGTTAAGTATGAAAGTGAAAACTTAGAAAAAGTTCTAAATGATGCAAGGGAAAGTGCAAGAAAGAAATATTTTTGGGATGCAAGTTTTGATGATATTGATATATTTGATAAACGATGGGAGCTTGTAGAACAACAAATAAAACAAGCCAAAATGAATTATTTAGAAGGTGTATAGTAAGCAAAATGCAAGATTAGTCTTCTTACCTCCTAGTCTCTTTTTTCTCCTATGTAACCCCAAAATAAACAATTGCTAGTTAAAATAAACTCTTGCTATTCCGACTCTGATTTCGTTAAAAAAATCATTTGCGATTTCGGTTTTTTTCATGCCAATCCCTTGTCCCATCATTCTTTTCTCAATTTTCTCTTCTCTCCAAATATAAGCAAAACTATTTTTTAATGCGAAAAAAGAGGCGAAAAAACGGTCATTTTTGCATCAAAAATTGTCCGAAATTAGGTTTCTATAGCCAAACTGTATTTTAACTCGAACTTAAGAATGCGGGGTTGGGGCGGGGGACAACAACGATTGAAAATTCCCCAATTTCAACAAAATGAAATTCCCCATTTTGAACGTTTAATTCGATAACTAGGAAGGAAAAAGGCCTGCTTTTTTCTTTTCTCGGAGGCGGTAAGAATCGCCTTTGATGTTAAAGGTAATGGGGTGATGTAATAGACGATCTAAAATGGCTGTTGCTAATGATCGTCGCCGAATACTTTTCCCCATTTGAGATAGGATTTATTCGATGTAAGAATCATCGTTCCTTGTTCATATCATTTCGATTATGATTTAAAAAAACACATTCTCCGTTAGTTCATCAAAAGGGGATATCCTACCTCATCTATAAAGTATGTCTGGGCGACTCCAATGATTGACTAAACGTTCGAGAGTCCCTTTTTCGTTTGCCTTTCGGCGTTCTGCCACTAAATCGTCTAAAGCGGTGTATTCTTGAGTAATGGCTTCAATCGAAAAGGAAATGGCTAAATGTGTTTTTCCAACGCCCGGTGGTCCAAGAAAAATAGATTTTCTCCGTGGGCAAAACCGACATTTTGATAGTGTCATTGTGAAGAACGTTTATTTATTCAATGCGTACTATTCCTTTATATAGTTCATGTACACAGAAAAAATTTTTGGTTGTTGCTGCACATATAAAAGAAAACGATTGACGCGCTAGTCAAAAAGTCATATACTTTATTTAACACTGTTGTTAAATATTGAATTTGACATTTAAAAGGAGGTGCAATATGCAGCTCGGTGATATTGCCAAAATAAAGACGGGTCTTGTTTTAAGTAGGAAAAAAGCAGAAATGGAATATACGGCAAAGGCTACGTATAAACTGTTGTCCCTTAAAAATATAAGTGAAGATGGATTTATAGAAAATGATTCATTTGAAGAGTTTATTAGTAATGATGAGTTAGAGGATCATTACTTTACCAAAGAAGGCGATGTATTAATGCGGTTAAGTCAGCCGTACACAGCAGTATGTATTGATAAAGAGTACAGCGGCTTGTTGATTCCATCCTACTTTGCCATTATCAAGGTGGATCGGTCAGAAGTTATGCCGCAATACATAGCTTGGTATCTTAACACGTTGAATGTGAAGAAAGAACTAGAGCGTTCTCAATCGGGTAGTCGGATACCGAGTACGAATCAACATGTTTTAAAAACCATTCCTATTATAGTAACATCGCTTTCAAAACAAAAAGCATTAATAGAACTATATCGGCTTCATCAAAAAGAAAAACGATTGTATAAGAAGCTGATTGAAGAAAAAGAGCTGCTATTTCAAGGAATTACTCAACAAATTTTAAATTATAAAAATTAGGAGGAAAAAGAATGGTTGAACAGACAACACAAGAGAAAATTAACAGCGTTTTATGGCAAGCTGCCGATACGTTTAGAGGGAAAATTGATTCATCAACGTATAAAGATTACATATTAACCATGTTGTTCATTAAATATCTGAGTGATACGTATAAAGAGAAATTAGAAGAATATACAAAGCGCTATAATGGAGATGAACAACGCATTCAACGTGCACTATCGAGAGAACGTTTTGTATTGGACGAAACATCAACATTCGATTATTTATATAGCAAAAGAAATGATCCGGAAATTGGAGAGATTATCAACAAAGCATTGGAAAGAATTGAAAATGAAAACTCAGGGAAACTTCGTGGCGTCTTCCGCAATATTGATTTTAATTCAGAGGCGATTCTCGGGAAAGCAAAAGAGCGGAATGCTATGCTACGTTCATTATTAGAGGATTTTAATCAATTATCACTAAGACCATCGCAATTAGGAAATGAAGATATTGTAGGGAATGCTTATCAATATATGATTGGTCTGTTTGCATCAGATGCAGGAAAAAAAGGTGGAGAGTTTTACACACCTGCCGAAGTATCAGAACTTTTGGCGCGACTGGTAAAACCGCAAGAAAATGATCGTATTTATGACCCAACATGCGGTTCAGGTTCCTTGCTGATTAAGGTGGCCAAACAAGTGCCAAGCAAAAAAGTGGCGATTTACGGCCAGGAACGGAATGGGGCTACTCACTCGTTAGCATTAATGAATATGTATTTGCATGGCATTGATGATGCAAAAATTGAGTGGGGAGATACATTAGCGAATCCATTACATTTGGAAGACGGCAAATTAATGAAGTTCCAAGTCATTGTAGCGAATCCCCCATTTTCTTTAGACAAATGGGCCATGGGATTTGCCGGTGAAGGAAACACAGATAAAAAATTTAAAATGGAAGCAAGCCTTGACCCATTTAGAAGATTTGAGTGGGGCGTTCCGCCAAGTTCAAAAGGCGATTATGCGTTCGTTCAACATATGCTGTATTCATTAGCGGAAAACGGAAGAATGGCGACGATCCTGCCTCATGGTGTTCTTTTCAGAGGATCGAGTGAAGGAAAAATCCGTAAACAAATTATTGAGTTGAATCTGTTGGATGCTGTCATCGGGCTTCCGGAAGGTTTATTCTACGGTACCGGAATTCCAGCTTGTATCATGGTATTCCGAAAAGACCGTACACGAAAAGACGTCCTATTCATTGATGCTTCTGGTGAAGAACATTATGAAAAAGGGAAAAACCAAAACAAATTAAGAGAACAAGATATTGAAAAGATTGTGGAAACGTATGAGAAACGGGAAACGATTGATAAATACTCCTATGTTGCTACAATTGATGAAATTCGGGAAAACGACTATAACTTAAACATCCCTCGTTACGTCGATACCTTCGAAGAAGAAGAACCGGTCGATATGGAAGCGGTGAAAGAAAATATAGCAAATATTAAAAAAGAGATTCAAGAAGTAGAAGCGCAGATGGAACAGTATTTGAAAGAGCTTGGATTGTAGGTGTGAAAATGAATAGTCAAAATATTTTACAGCAAATAAATGCCGAAGCTAAGTTTATAGAAAATTCTATAGGATATCAGAAAAC
>Ga0207866_1001170_pt1 | contig 27897 bp, 21 predicted proteins | sample HigsolmetaAR203D_FD_184835 | JGI IMG/M metagenome (GOLD analysis project Ga0207866, IMG submission 184835) | Ionic liquid and high solid enriched microbial communities from the Joint BioEnergy Institute, USA - AR20-3-D (SPAdes) (version 2) ...
CGCATTTCGGGACTCAGCGCCGGCACGGCGTAAATGACGAACGGCTCGGACGCCCACAGTCCGGCATCGGCCTCGTTCACGTCCGCCGCCAGCTGAAGCGCATAGACCAGTTCTTTCTTGGTCGCCGTCCCTTCTTCATCCGTAATGGTGGTTTGGGCCAACACCGCGTTCGCCCTGTCGCGAACGTCCTCCAAAAATTGCTGCACCAGCGGCCGCTGCGTCGCGGTAATCCATGCGTCGAGTTCGTCGACGAGATCTTCCAGTTCGTTCCTCGACCATTCGATTCCGTCGGCCGCCGCCGGCGTGATGGCGGACATCGTCAACATCACCATCAGCACACCGAGCAACAGGCGTTTTTTCACCATTTACTCCTCCTTTTTTCGCATTTTTCGATTGGACCGCTTTACGGAAGCGTTTGCATAACATTTACCGCACCGCTGCATCACCTCCTTTCCAAAAAGATCAGCGGCAGCGAACGGCCGCCGAGACGACGGCAAACCAAATGGAAAGCCGTTCCGTTTCCGGACGTCGAACAGGATCGGGCATGTGAACCGGAAACTTCGCATTTTGGCACATCATCCGGAAACTTCCCGTTTGGCGGGAATCCGACGCACCGCCTCGAACGAAACTTGAAACATACTGTCGTTGAACAACGGTCGTCCCTCGTGAATGCGGCTTGCCTGTCACCGGGACGAAAAGTACAAAACGGGACGAATGCCGTCAAAGTTCGAAAAACGTTGTCGGACTTGCGCATGGTAGAAGTGAAATCGGTGAAAGTAACCGCCGTACGGTCAACATGTGCATGTAAGCGAAAATCTCGTGAGGACCTTCATCAGGGGAGCAGTTCACATGATGAGCAGAGTGAAGCGGAGAAACATGGTTGTTTTTCCCATATTACCACAATAATTTCATAATTGTAAACATATTTTTTATTCTTGAATGTTAATTCCTTGACTTCCGGTTCGCCATCGTTTAAGATTTGATCAATCAATCAAATTTTTGATCAGTCGATCAAATCTGTCAAATTGTTTCGGAAAAGGTCGCGGGTTGGAGGTTGTGTCGATACGAAAAAGGAGAAGGGGTGAGACCCATCGACAGCCGCAAATCGACATTCATCGCCGAATCGAGGCGTCATCAGATCATGGAAGCGGCCATCCGCACGTTGGACGAAATCGGCTACGCCAAGGCGAGCCTCGCGCAAATCGCCCGACGGGCCGGCATCAGCACGGCGTTGATCTCATACCACTTCGCGGACAAAATCGATTTGATGAACAGCCTGCTCGTCAATTTGCTTGCGTCCACCACCGAATACGTTGAAGAACGGGTTCAACGGGAACGGACACCCGATGCGAAACTGCGCGCCTATATCCGGGCCAGCGTCGATTATTTGCGCGCCCATCCCTCGCGCAGCATCGCGCTGATCGAAATTCTCTTTCACGCGAGAACGCCCGACAATGTGCCGTACTACCGGCTGCAGGAGGACGGCGAGGACGAGGACCCGGCTTTGCGGATGCTGCGCAGCATTTTGCGCGAAGGACAAGAACAGGGCGTGTTTGCGGATTTCCATCCGGACGTCATGGCCCACTTCATTCAAGGGGCGATCAGCGAGTACATGCTGGACAGTTCGCTCACGCGCAAGGTGGATCCGGAAACGTACGCCGACGAATTGTACCGCATCGTCCAAAAAGCCGTGCGGAACGATCTCCTCGGCCAATAACACGAACGAAAGAACGTCCAAAAGTGTCCAAGACTGCCTCGGCAAACAACTCGAACGGAAGGTGGAACGGATGAACGTATCGAACCGTCATGACACGACGTTCGCGGGACATTCCCGCGGGACGAAAATCGGATTGTACGCCGGCTTCGGCATCGCCGCATCCGCTCTCGGATATGCGCTGCCGTATATCGCGGCATGGGCGCTCCGGCTTCCCTGGTTTCCCTTCGAAGGACCGATGCGCCTCATTCACGCCCTGGACGGCCCCTACTTACGATGGATACTCGCCTTGGTCGGTTTGTCGGCCGGCTTTGCGATCGCGTACATCGCCGTCCGGGAAAGCCTGCAGGCCGCGGTTTCCGATCACGAAGTGGAACTGGAGCAGGACGGCCGGCGGAAGACGATTGCGCGTCGGGACGTCGCGCATGTGTTTCTGGACGGCAAGCAGCTTGTCGTCCTCGGCACCTCCGGTTACGAGCTGGCGCGCATGCCCGGCGTGGACACGCCGGAAGCAATCGCAAACGCCTTTCGCGCCCACGGATACCCGTGGTCGGACGGCGATCCGTACAAAGACCGGTACCGGCGATGGGTGCCGGATTTGCCCGAGCTTTCGCCTTCCGCGCACGCGCTGTTGAAAGCGAGGGAAAAAGCGCTGCAGGACAAAAACGAGAAGGACATCGCCGAACTGCGCGACGAGTTGGCGAAACTCGGGTACATCGTGCGCGACGAAGGTAAACGGCAGTTTTGGCGGCCGGTCGAGCCACCCCGGGAAACGCAGCGTTGACCTGCGGACCGCCGGGAAGTATGAGAATACGAAAAAAGGGAGAGCATCAAGCTCTCCCTTCGTTTGTTGCGTGATTGGATCCCCTTGACAGATCCGGGATGCCGTCCGATCCTGCCCTCCTGTCTCGAAAGCGGGTTGTCCAGGAACCCGTCATCCGTTCGTGCCAACCGCTTCCCAAGTCCAGATTAATCCTTCTTCAATTTTTCTTCGCTCTCGGGGCGCTCTCGAAGCCGATCGATTTGTGCGTGCCGTCGCAAAACGGTTTGTTGTTCGACGCGCCGCACCGGCACAGCGAAAACGATGGTTTGTGCTCGAACGGATTGCCCTCCGCGTCCACCAATTCGACCTCTCCCGTCACCCGGAGCGACCCGTTGTCGTTCACCTTGATGATCACCTTGTTTTCGGCCGTCATAAACATGCCTCCCCCGCAAAATTTTATCGGATCCATTTCAGGATGCGCTCTTCCGGAAAACCGCCCGATTGGAACGGCTTCCGATGTTCGTCATCAATCCATATGTATGAGACCAAACCTGCTTCCTATAATATCAAAAACGGATGAAAATCGCACTCCGAGCCAACTGATGCCTGCAAGCCATGTCAACGCTCACTCAACGCGAAATATGACGGAGGGACCAACTTGAACGAAGATTGCCTGGTACCTTGGCCGGAACATCAAGTTCCGGCCGGCGAGACCGACTGCACCGACTGCGGACTGTTTCGACACGGCTCGCGGATGGTCTGGGGGGAGGGAAATCCGGAAGCGCCGGTCATGATCATTTTGGACAACCCCGGCGCAAGGGAAGATCGGGAAGGAAATCCGTTTGTGTGCGGGACAAGAGCAACGATGCGGCAAGCGGCCCGGATGGCCGGATTCAGGGACGAGGATCTGTATGTCACATACATTCTAAAACGCCGGCCGCGGCGCGCCTACGACAAGGATCAGGCCAGGGCCGCCTGCATGCGGCATTTGCTGCTGCAGCTCGCCGTGCAGTCGCCCCGGTGGATATTGTGCCTGGGAAATGTCGCCGTTCGCGCATTTTTCGCGCAGGCCGACGCCGAGGTGAAAACGATGCGGCAGCAGTGGCACCTCACCCGGGGATTTTCGACCACGGTGTCATACCACCCGCTGGCCGTGCGCAGACGGCCGAATTTGTGGCCGTATTTTGTCGAGGATTGGAAGTTGGTGAAGGCAAAGTTGGATGCGTCCCGCGGTTCCCCATGAGTCGATGGAGCGGCGCACCCGTCTCGCTGCCGGACGCGTGGTGGGGAGCCGACGTCCGGGTCCTGGTCACGAATGACCGTTGCCCCCCGTTTTTAAGGCAGTCCCTCTCAACCGCACGTCCCCGATCTGGAAAAACAGCCTGTTTCAGCCCGCCATCCGCCATGCGCTTCTGAACATCTCCGCCGCACATGAGCAACCGCCAACGTGCCGCCCTATGATCCCGAACATGAGTCGAAATAAACTTCTTCCACCGGCGCATACATCGGGGTTTGTCCGGGTTCGGACCTGTACAGGACGACCGACCGCACGGTCCATATCTCGCCCGACCAGTCCGCGCCCCATTCCGCGGCCTGCTCGCGGAAAGGAACGGCCTCCCCCTGATACTGTCTGGCCAACGTCACATGCGGGCGGTACGGACGATCTTCCGGCGGAAAACCGATGGACACCATCGCCTTCTCCACCGCCGACTGCAGCCGGTCCAAAACGTCCCGCTCCCCCCGCACGCCCGCCCACAATACGCGCGGCGAATCGCTGCGGCCGAAAAAGCCGGCGCCGTGCAAGGACAAAGCAAAGGGGATTGCGCCCCGCACCGCATCGGACAGCTGCCGTTTGACCAGAGCCAACTGCCGCGGCGGGCACGCCCCCAAATATTTCAACGTGATATGGTAATCCCGCCCGTCCACCCATTTGCGGTAAACGTATTTCTCCCGCAGCTTTTCGCATTTTTCCCGCAGTTCCCGTTTGACGGTGTCCGGCAGCGGAATGGCGACAAAATAGTTCGACGTTTTCATCGGCTGCCCTCAACAATCTTGGTTTTGAAATCTGGCATAATCATATTGCGGTTTCGTTTTGCCGTAATACGCTCGATTGCGGCGTCATATCGCTGACATACGCTCGATTGCGGCGTCGTTGCAGAAATACGTTCGTAAACGGAATCGTTCGTTCGTTCGTTGCGGCTTCACCCTTGTCTTGCATCCATGTCATGCATTATACTGCAAATAAAAGGAAAATCAATCGGCGTGAAGCACATGCCGCTTTGACTTGGACCGCAGGGTTCGGGATCAAAGCGGCATGTTTGTTTTCCAAGACGTTGCTTCAGCAACACGCTGCCCAACGATGACGGCAGCACAATCCCTAAACCCAAAATCATGAAGAGCCCCGCATATTGCACCCATCTTTTGCGAATCAAGAACCATAACATGCCGGCGCTGGATTTGCTATTTAGAAATCCGAAATGCGCATGGTCATGCCGGTCTGGATCCGCATGCCATAATTTCGCTTGCAATACCGCCTCCCCTTTCTACAACGTATCCACATCCCTCAAGTAGTCTTCCACGATCGAACGCAGGATCTCCGATACGGAGTAATCCCCGTTGCTCCGCCGGTCGATTTCCGCCCAACACGCTTCCGGCAACGTCAGGGATATTTTTCTGGTCACGCCGATGGCTTTTCGTCCGGCGCCGTTCCGGGATCCGCCCCGCGAACGGTTCGCGTTTTTGTCATTTGGATTCATCGCGATCACCCATTTGCCATTTTATACAAAAAACCATCACTTTCAATTTTTGCTACCTTTTTCAAACGTGGAGGGGGCTTAAACGAAATTACAACCTTTTGCCCCGGTCACTAGTTCCATGCCATGAGAAGCAGGAGGAATGTCATATTCCAGAATGTTGCCCAATATACTGGGTATCGTGTTTGAAATTCCGCATGATGAGGTGAACCAATGAACGCTTGGCCTGAAACCAAACTATGGTTCAAACCCGACGACGAAAGCGGGAACGGTGGAGGAGGTGGCGGAGGAGGAGGAACGGGCGGCGGCGACGGCGGAGATATCCGAACCGAATCGAAAAAACATATCGCCGACCAGATTTACGATCAGTTGAACAGCTTGTTCCATCCCGGGGGCGATCAGATTTTTTGCATGGAATACCCGGGACGGGTGCTGGACATCGACTCCTACAAATACGACATCACGTCTCCGTATTCGGTGCTCGCCAAACCGCAGCTGGTTACGGAAGCGGAGTTCCGGCTAAGCGACGACCTGTTCGATATCGCGCAAATCACCGGCGGTCCGAACGGCAGAAAATTTTCAACCACCTACGAATCGGTCCTGAACTACTTGCTGCCGAAGCTGCAAGATTCCCAGCGCACCTATATCCAGGACAAAGCCAAGATGCGGGCATGGCTCCTGGAGCAGGTCGAATACGACGAAACAGACGAAACCACCGGCGAAGTCAAGACGTACAAATGCTCGCGCATGCAGCTGTACCAGAAATTGAACGATCGCTATTTGAAGGCAAAGGCAGCCTGGGAAAAGGAGAAATTGGACCGGCTCCGCCAGGCGGAAGCTGCAGGAAACAAACAGGATCTCGAAGATTATTCGCGCTGGCTCGCGACGGAAACACCCGTCCGGGAAGCTCAGCTGGAGGCATTGTTCTCCGACCTGATCGTGCGCGGATTCTATCACGAGGTGCGGACCGAACTCGGATTCATCGACGTCAAATCCCCGACGGAAATGCTGGATGAGGCCAAAGCCAGCCTGCGCGCCGCCTCGATGTCCGCGCTGGACGAATCGGAAACCATCTATCCCGTTCAGTTCCAGCCGGCGGATTGGTTTGAAGCCCTCAGCACCGACTTTACGCCGGAAGACCTTACCATTGATCCGTTCGTCTACGAACAGAAATTGATCGCCAAGGAAAATGAAAAAGACGCCCTTTCGGCTCAACTGGCGGCACTGAAAGCCGCGCGCACGGGCGTTCCCGAAGATTTGCAGACGAGGATCAACGAGGCGCAACGCAAAATCGACAGCGCCATGGTCGAGATGACGCAGCTGTATACGAGCGCCGCGATTTCCGCCGTCAACTTCGCCCTGAAATATTTCCCGAATTTGATCGACTCCGTCACCGGCATCGCCACCATGACAGCCGGGGATTACACAAACGTCACTCAATTATTGACCCAGCACGGCTTCGATACGACCAAACTGGGGCTGAGTCAGGAAACGGTCAAGGGCATTCTGGACCGCCAGGCCCTGATCATGCAAAATCAGCGGACGCTGGAAGCCAATTCCCGCGCGCTGGCGGAACTGCAAATGCAGAAGGCGCAAGCGGATTCCACGGACACCAAGGAAGCCGAACTGCTCCTTGTGCAAAAAATCAGCGCCCTCCAGAAGGAAATCGATCAGCTGAAAGCTGTCATCGACGCCAACGTCGTCGATCCCAATGGCGATCCCGACAACAAGCAGCGCGCGGAAGGAACCAAGGTACTGCTCCCTTCCGGCATGCCTCCCGCGGGCAGATTCATGGATGTGACGATCTCGGTTTCCAAAGGCGAGTCCTCCAAACAATCTTCCTTGTACTCCCGTTCCGACTTCAACACCAGCTCGCTCAACATCTGGTTCGGCGGATACAGCCATACGAGTCAAAGCAGCGAATCCGATTTTGCAAGTCATTTTGACATATCCAAATACAACATCGATATCGGCTTCCGCGCGACCAAGGTAAATATCGACCGCGGCTGGTTCCATGCGGAGTTGTTCAACATGACGTCCGGGATGTGCCGCCTGATCGATCAGCCGATTTCCCTTGGCCCCGTCGACAAATCCAAGGAAGGGGACCCGATCGCATACGCCCAGGAATTGAGAGAAAAACAGGAAGGCGCCTTCTTCCCCGCTTATCCGGTCTCCTTCGTCGTGGTGAAAGATGTGACGATCAAAATTACGTCGGATGAAGCCATTTCGGACGAAGTCAAGCAAACCATCCAGAAGTCCAGTTCCACCGGCGGCGGATTTCTCTGCTTTTCCGCGTCCAGCGCCCACAGCAGCAGCGAAAACAGCGAGGCGTTTTACAGTTACACGTCAGACAAAGTGGTTCTGATCAAAATCCCCGGACCGCAGATCATCGGATGGTTCCTGGAGTTCTTGCCGATGGATAAAAGCATCAAGGGCTACTCCAGTTCCATCGATATGCTTCCGGCCCTGCAAAATACGGCCAATTAAAATGAAGGAGGATATCATCCATGGCCATTTATTATTATCAGCTGACACCGGCAAACAGCCACTTGACGGGATACACTATCGCGAAGGAACTGGCCAGACAATGCGTCGCGCAATTTGGAGCGGTCCGCGGGTCCGGAGTCGGAATCGGGAACGGTTCGTGCTGCGCCGCCGTCGCCGTCGTCCCGGCGCAAAATTTTCCCGCCGCCCAGCCTCTAACCGGTTTTGGGGCGAACTCGCAGCCGCAATACGGGCCCAATCAATTGCCTTACGCGGTCGTGTTCGGAAACTCCCAGCTGGCGGCCGGAGGGCTGGACCTCGGTCCGCTGGGCGGCCATGCCGAGCGCGCCGCCCTCACCGCCGCCGGCAACAACAACTTGAACTTGTACTTGTTGAATAATACGGACGCCGTCCTTTACGTGGAATTAACCCCGTGCAACGCTTGCCAAAATTGGCTGGCGGGCAATGGCGGCGGCGTGCCGAATCCGTTCCATTTCCAGAACATCAATCTGCATGTCTGGTGGTCCTTCCCGTATCCGGACGGCGGCGGAATTCAGGCGATGCAAACTTTCCACAACAGTACGCTGCAAAACCAACTCACAACGGTCAACACCTGGTGACGCGGAAGCAAGCGGGGTATTTCCCGCTGGCGCAACTGCCGGCACATCCATGCCGGCAGTTTTTTTCATGCTTCTGCCGCTTGCCCTCCTCAATCGCGATGAACGCCGGCAAATATTGGAGCGTGCATCCCCTCGGCACTTTTTCATTTTGTAAAGCCCCGTTTTTCTCCCCGATTTGCATGCAGCGTTCGCGATACTTCTCATCATAGACGCCGGTCCAGCCCGCAGTGAAAATCATCGCCCATTGCACTTCCGGCTCTTCGCGACCTGATAATACGAAAAAAAAGACCTCTCGGGCTTCCCTGTAACCCAGGTCCAATCGACGGGCGGTTCATGAGGCCGACATTCGCCTTCAGCGAAATCGGTGTTTATGGATATGAAATAAAACGTGTTTGCTTAAAGGACTGTCTTTTTCAACGTTCGGATGATGGAATGTCGCCATAAACTCCATCCCGATTTTTCTCATCACGTTTTTTGAAGGTGTATTGACATCGGCGGTAAAACTGTAAACTTCATCAAAACCCAAGTGGTGAAATCCGTACCGCAAACAGGCCGAAGCCCCCTCCGTTGCGTACCCTTTTCCCCAAGCCTCTTTTTTCAATCGCCAGCCTATTTCGATACACGGCGTAAAATCCGCCTCGAATGTCGCCCTGTGAAATCCGATAAACCCGATAAAGTCTTTCGTCTCCTTCACTTCGACAGCATATAACCCGAAACCGCATTCCTTAAATTCGGCTAGAATGGTTTGATAAAATCGGTCCGTTTCTTCAGTAGACAAGGTTTTCGGGAAATACTTCATGACCTCTTCATCCGCATTGAGTCGACAAAAGGGCTCAAAGTCTTTTTCTTCCCAGTCGCGCAAAAGCAATCTCGATGTTTCGAAATAGATCATTCTACACCTCCGGAAGAATGGTTTTGGGGGCGTCTTTACGATAAAACTTTGGGGAGCCACAAAATCGCCGCCTTCAAAATCACGGTCGCTGAGTATTGGTTTTTCGGTTTGATCATCAAAAGAATAAAGCCATAATCCGTTTGTTAGCTCGGGCTTTCCGTCCCGCACACTTTTGTTGGAGTAGTAAATCAAATGGCTGCCGCCAGAATTGAGGCTCGGTAAGGAAGCCCAAAAAACATGGGGACTGATTTCGAAGAAATCGTCGATGGAGAAACCTTCGAGCGTGTCCGAGGTGATCTTTTCCGCATGGAGCGTAACCGGATCAATGCTGTATAATCGATCGCCGTCCATGGAAATGACGTAGCGCTCCGCATTGTTTGCGCTGACGACTTCCGGAGTGGAAGTAAAAGCTTTCGGCTGGATGACTTTTCTTCCGTCGTGTTCGAAAATTTCAAAGACAAGCTCTTTGCCGTCGATCGTCACGGATTGTACGGACTTTTTCAGTTCTGTCAGCCGCCCCTCTTGGTATGCAAAGGTTTTGGGGACGAACTTCCGGGAAGCCTTTTCGATGATTTCTTCTTTGCTTGTCGGCGCGAAAAGGCCGCGCTTGGCCACTTCGGTCTGAACATAATGGTTGTAGGCATCGCGCAAATCTTCATGGAGGATGCCGAAAACCGTTGAATCGACGGTATAGTTTTCTTCAAATTTCATCCAGTTGCTGTTTCCGTGCCCAACGATTGCAGATTATCTACATTACTCGAATCATACGATCTGTGGAAGATATTGTCAATTAATGGTCGGGAAAACCATCGATGATGAGGGATGATTTCAAGGAGGCTGGATTTGGGGAGAGCAATAACCAGGGGCAAAAAGGGATGATTCTTGAATAAAAAAGCAACGTCAGCCCTAGACAGAAAATACAGTCCCAGACTGCCGCTGCTAACAAGAAAACCGTTTCATATCCAGCCAAAAGACTTTAACGTTTTCAACCGATTGACGGTGATCCATCCCCGCCATTCCATTAATGCGTTTAAATCGGCAAATCAACCGTTGGTTGATAGAAAAATCAACGAATGGTTGCGCGAATCCGTGCGTTTTCAACTGTTGGTCTCTTCCCGCTGCCATGTTTTCCAGCCTACAATGGTATCACGATAACGTCACAAAACGTAACGAAGGAGCGATATGGAATGGAATGGACGCTGGGGAAGAAGATCGCCAATCTGAGGAAAGAAAAAGGATTCACGCAAGAAGAATTGTCCGAGCGGCTCGAAGTGTCTCCACAAGCCGTATCCAAGTGGGAAAATGATTTATCCTGCCCTGACATTATGTTGCTGCCGAAAATCGCCGAAGTGTTCGGCGTCACTGTCGATGAGCTGTTGTCGAACTCCCCGAAAAAGGAAACCGTCATGCTGCCCGAAAACCAAAGGAAGTCGATCGACGAACTCGTTCTCCGAATCCTGGTCAACTCCTCGAACGGGGACAAAATTCGCGTGAACCTGCCGATTCCGTTGATTAAAATGGGCTTGGAAATCGGCATGCGCATCCCCCAAATCGCCACCAACGACTCCTTGCGCGATATCGACTTTGAACAGCTGTTCAAATTGGTGGAAAGTGGAGTCGTCGGGAAACTGGTGGAGATGGAAGGAAACAATGGAGACATGATTGAGATTGTTGTGGATTAGGTGACGATCATGAAAATTTCCATCGACGTGCCCGGTGAAAAACCGATCCGCCTGGTCATCCCGACCCGACTGCTCTTCAACAGTCTCACGGCCGCGATCGGCGCCCAAGTGCTGCGCAACAATAAAGAGCTCGACTTCTCCATAAGCGGCAAAGATTTGCGCCGCCTCGTCAGGGAACTGCATCGCATGAAGCGAAAGCATCGAAACTTGCTCCTCGTCGATGTGGAAACCGCCGACGGCACGATCGTGCGAATCGGATTTTAGCGGTGCCGGCATCACCTTGGCGCGGTGCGACTCCGTGAACACAAAGGGCTCCAGCGAAACGGCCGGGGCCCTTTTACATATGGCTTTCCTTCCTATTTACCATATGGAACGAAGTTTCCAGCATTGAAGAGAGGTCATGCAAGCCGTGCCGGAACGGCTGAACAACCGCGTGCCTGTGCTGTCGGAATGCGGATACAGCGTGTGGGTCATGACCGTACGTCCCTCGTTGCAAAAAATCTCCACCATGCTCGTATCCATGAGAATATGCAGCTTCAGCTTGTTTTGCCCGGACATTTCCAACCGGCGCTCGCATATGCCTTCGCTCCATCCGTCGGAGCGGCTGCGATCGAACTTCAATGTTCCCGTCGACGGGAAATAAGAAAGAACCGTTTCTTCCGTCCCGTCCGGGCAAACGCGAAACTTGAATCCGAACTCCTCGGCGTCGGACCTCGTCAGATCAAATTCGGCGATCATTTCCCAAGCCGCGCCGTTCGGCTCATCCAGGACCATCTCCATATCGGCCCCAACCCGCTGTTCTCCGCAAGCCCATCTTTCCTCGCGCAACGCAGCGATTTCTTCAACCGGCGAAAATTTCAGCCTGGCATCCTGATCCAATTCGACCGTACGCGGAAACGACATGGATCCGCACCAATCCTTTTGCCAAGGCGGAGCAAAGCCTTTCGAGTCCCAGGAGTTGGCCCAGCCGATGACGATCCGTCTCCCTTTATCGTCCAGCAACGTTTGCGGCGCATAAAAATCGAACCCGATGTCCACTTCACCCTGAACGTCCCAAGCGAACTTTCCGCTGTTGTAGTCCAGTTTTCCGACCAGATATACCGTTTTCGTGCTTCCCATTCCCATCGGCGAAAACATGAGGACATCCTTGTCTCCCAACGAAAAGAAATCCGGACATTCCCACATGGTACCGAGATTCCCGTCGCTTTCAGCCAGGACATTGACGTACTCCCATTGTCGCAGATCGGTCGAGCGATACAGAAGCGCCTTCCCTCGCCCGTCTTTGCAGGAGCCGACGACCATATACCAAGTGTCCTCGTGTTTCCAAACCTTCGGATCACGGAAATCCACAGAACCTTCCACGGGAGGGTGGGCGATCACGGGATTTTTCCCGTATTTCTCGAAGCGGATACCGTCCGGACTCGTAGCCAAGCACTGGCTTTGAATCGACTGTCCGTCCCGAAAGACCGTTCCCGTATATAACAGGGAAAGCACCCCGTTGTCATCCACGGCGGAACCGGAAAAACATCCGCCCCGTTCATCGAAATCATAGGATTCGCTCGGCGCAAGCGCGATCGGGAGATGCTTCCAATGCACCAGGTCCGTCGATTTGGCGTGGCCCCAGTGCATGGCGCTCCAGCGATCTCCGTAAGGATTATGCTGGTAAAAAAGATGGTATTCCCCTTTATACTGGATCAGGCCGTTCGGATCATTGACCCAGCCTGCGGGCGCCATAAAATGATATTGGTTCCGGCAAGGATCCCGCGCAGCTTTGTCCCGCATCGCCGCGATTGCCGCCTCGGCCTTCATCAAAGCCTGTTCGTGCCTTTCGACACGTGCTCGTTCAGCTCCCATCGGCATATTCCTCCATCCCTTGACGTACTCGTTCGGCTCGTTTCACGTTCCCTCGGAACGACAAGGCGTGCCTTGTTCAATGCCATGGATTCCTTTGCCCATCGTTAAAGCAAGAGCCAAGAGCAACGCTCATTCCGACACATAATTGGAAATTTCGATCAGGTTGCGGTCCGGATCGCGCACGTAGACGGAGCGGATTTTGCCCGTTGCGCCCGTACGGATGACCGGTCCTTCTTCAATCGCGACGCCGCAACGTTCCAAATGCCGGATGACGTCATCCAGCGGCGTGCTCGCGATGAAGCACAAATCCGCAGAGCCCGGCAGCGGCGTATCCGCTTTCGGTTCGAATTCGCGTCCGCGCTCGTGCAGATTGATCTTTTGATTACCAAAATGCAAAGCGTATCGACCGCCGCCGAATTGGACCACCTCCATGCCGAGCACGTTCTCGTAAAAGTCGATCGTATTTTGCAAATTCTGGACGGTCAAGACAAGGTGATCGAGACGATGGATGACGATGCCGGCGGTCGACGCCGCTCGCTTGCTCTCGGCAGCGTTTTCATGATTCCAGTTTTCCATGGAAATCCCTCTTTTCGATCATGTTATTTTCATGTGAAAACAGGTGGTCCCGCAGTCGTACAGCCGCCCAATTATTGGTATTCAAGTTCGACGGTGAAGGGCTGAATACCTTCTTTTATGAATTGGAACCTCATTTATGAATCGCCGCTGTTTTGAGACCGATGAATTTCGGGATCGGATCTCGTCTATATGTTGACAAACGATTTTGAAAAAGAGGTGTTTGAAAATGGCATTGCGGTCCATTTTCACGAGCATCAATCTGCCTGTCAAAAACGTAAAACAATCGAAAGATTTCTTCACCGGACTCGGCTTCGAACTCAACCCGCAATTTCCCGACGATGAGAATTCGGCCGCGGTCGTGATCGGAGAAAACCTCTAGGTCATGCTGATCCATCAAGCATTCTTTAATACGCTCACGGAGAGGGAAACCGTCGATACGAGCAAATATGCGCAGATCACGATCGCGTTGGCTTTCGAGAGCCGGGACAAGGTGAATGAAATCGTGAATACCGCGCTCTCCCTGGGCGGGAAATTGCACGCCGAGCCTGAAGATTATGGGACCATGTATCATTGGGGATTCGTGGACTTGGACGGACATCTATGGGCCATCAACTGCATGAACACGGATGCGGCGCAAGGTTGAGGCTACGTCGGCACCATCGTACTCATCTACAATCGAGTAGGAGGGGGCGGCCGGCCCCCGTCCTTTCACCACACCTAGCATGCTGGTCCGCACTAGGCGTTTCCACCGTTCAACCGGGATACAGTCGAATGAGCTTGCAGCATTTGTTGGTGGCTATTTCGGGTTACGGTTCTGGAATGTAGATTTCACTTCCGTCCGGTTTCTTTTCATACGCATGGTCCATGGACGATTCCTGGATGTAGCCGTAAGCCCAGTGCGACGGAGGCACGTCCGGCCATTGCTGCGGCGCTTCATGGAGCGGTCCCCGTTCCAGCAGACGGTCAAGCATCGCAACCGCCTCGGCGCGGGACAGCAGCGCATCCGGGCGGAACGTTCCGTCCTCATACCCGTTTACGATCCCCGCCGCTGCCGCTCTTCTGATAAAATTTTGCGCCCAGCTCCCGGCAGTATCGGTAAATTCGGCTGTCGCGCTTCCTTCCGCTTCTTCCGGCAGCACCCGGGCGATCACGGCCGCCATCTCCGCCCGGGTGATCGGTGCGTCCGGCTGGAAGCTGCCGTCGGGATAACCGGTCATCAGGGCCATCCCGACAACGCGGCCGATCTCGTCTTTCGCCCAGTGCGTTTCGGCAAGATCGGTGAATTCCCCGCCCGCAGCAACTTCGTCCCTGTGGATGACTCTGACCAGCATTGCGGCGATTTCCGCGCGGGTGATCTTCCGGTCGGGACCGAAGGTCCCGTCATCATAGCCGAACAGAAAAGCCCGATGTTCCGGATGCGTCCAACGGATGACGGTATAGGTGCCGGTCCCGCCGCCGGAGACAGGGAACCGAATCGCGAGCCGCTCCCCGCCATCATAAGGGACGATGCTTCCTTCCGCCAACTCCTTCGATCCGTCCTCGTACACTGCAAACACCGCTACATATTTCAGCGAATCGTCGCCAAACGATGCCTGGGTCAGCGGCAAAATCGCCTCGTACCCGCCGCCGGTGAGGTTCGACCCGATGATCGTCGGCCGGCCGGCGATTTCGATCGCGCCCCCTTTTGCGGCTTGACGGACCAGCGGATCCGTCGCTGCCTCTTGCTCGGCCAAAGGACGGTTTTCTTCCTTCACCGGCTCGATGCGGAATTGCAGCTCGTGCTCGACCCATTGAAAAGATGCGGCCGGAACGGCGAGGTGCGCATGCGTTGCGGCGATTTCCAATTCGATCTTGGCCTCGATGAGAGAATCGGCAGAGGCCTTCGGGAATTTCACCGTCAACTCCGCGTCTTCGTCTTGGTCGCCTGGAATGAGCATTTTCGCGAAAATGGATCCGAGCTCCTCAAGTTTTTCTATCGCTCGAGCCGCCAGGTCTCTCGTCAGTACGACCGTTGCTTTCCGGGTTTCGCCGGGCCCGATTGACCGGTGGATATACGCGTTCGATACGATCGTGCCGCTGTTGCCTTCAACGACGTGAATGGTTGGCCGTACGGCCGGGGAGTTCGAATCCGCCGGCTCCTCCGGAGCGCTCGGCGTCGCCTGCGTCTCATTTGTCGGCGTCGCCTGCGCCTCATTTGAGTACCCGCTGGCCCCTGCGGCGTTATGGGCCTTCACCGCAAAATAATAGGTCATATCGTTCGTAAGGCCGGTTACCGTATAAGTGGTTTCCGTCACCGTGGCCGGCAAGACGTCGTAGGTGCCGGAAACGGTGCCGATATGAAGACTGTAATAATCGGCGAACGCCGCACTGTCCCATGACAGGGTGACTTGACCGTTGCCGGGCGAAGCCTGCAGATCGGCCGGAGCATGGGGAGGATGGAGGCTCCACTGGGCGTAGACGGTGATATCTCCGGTTACGACGGTCGTCTCGTCGAAAACGGTCCCGCTGCCGTCCGGCTGCGTATTCCAGCCTGCGAACGTATAACCGGACCGGGTCGGCGGCACGGGAAGGGCATCCACGGTTTCGCCGTCCGTCACGTTCAGGGTCGAGGGGTCCGCCTCCGTATCTCCGCCGGTTTTGTCGAACGTGACCGTATGGATTGCCGGTTGAAGCATTTTGATCTTGTAGTTGCCGTAGTCCGAAACATACAAATTGCCGTTATGGTCAATATCTATCCCCATAGGGTTTTTCAGTTTCGCCAATTTCGCCGGACCGCCGTCCCCGCTGTCCCCGGAGGCGCCGGTCCCGGCAATGGTCGCGATGATGCCGGCCGGACTTATTTTCCGAACGACGTGGCTGCCAAACTCCGTGACATACAGCGTTCCGTCGCCGCCTATGGCAATTCCGATCGGGAACGACAGACCGGCCTCCGTCGCCGGCCCGCCGTCGCCGGAAGAGGCGAAGGATCCCGTGCCGGCCACCGTACTGATATGGCCGGATGCATCCACCTTTCGCACGCGATGGTTGTTTCGGTCCGCAATATACAAATTTCCGTCTTCGTCAACATCGACGGAATGCGGGTTGCTCAACTGCGCCGAATTCGCCTGTCCGCCGTCGCCCGAGTAACCGGGGGTTCCCGTTCCGGCCGCCGTGCTGATGATCCCGGTTGTACCATCCACCTTCCGAACGACATGATTGTAGAGATCCGCAATATAAATATTGCCTTCTTTATCCACGGCAACATCCACCGGACGGTTCAACAGGGCATCCTTCGCCGGCCCGCCGTCGCCGGAATAGCCCGGTGTTCCCGTGCTTGAGCCGGCCACCGTGGTGATGATGCCGTCCGTATCCACTTTGCGCACCCGCTCAAAGCCCAATTCCGTAATGTACATGTTCCCTTCGCTGTCGAAGGCCACGGATGAAGGGAATCGCAATGTAGCCGAAGTCGCCGGCCCGCCGTCTCCCGAAGGGATGAAGATACTCGCCTCAACTCCGGGGATTCCGGCGACCGTCGTGATGATGCCGTCCGTATCCACTTTCCGTATGACATGATTGTTGAAATCCGGAATATACAGATTTCCGGCGGCGTCTACGGCAATATGGTAAGCCAAGTTGAATTGGGCGGAAATGGCCGGCCCGTTGTCCCCGGAAAACCCGCCCGTACCGGTGCCGGCGACCGTGTGAACCGTGTAATTTTCCGCCGCATACGCACGGCCCGCCCATCCGGCCGGCAGCATGGTCACCGCGCTCATGAGCACCATGACCGCAAATAAAATAAGCAGCGATCTGACTGTATCTCTTCCAGCCGTTTTCAAAACGACTCTCTTCATAAATGTTCCTCCCCTTCCGGAGCCTGCCCGGACTGCCGGTTCGTCGGTTCGAAATCTCCTTCAGTTTATCGATTTTGGCCTAGTGATACGACAGTAAATGGTCCTGGGCCATATGACTCACAAAGTTCAGTTGGGTGATTCGGGAAAGGAATTCAGCCTCTCGGGGAGGACGCACAGCGATTCTGGACCGGCTGCCGCACCATTCGACGACGATCAACATCAAGGGGAAAGTTACCTCATCAAGGAAAAGAAGAAATCCGGCTTTTTCCGTCCGGAAGGGAGTGAGGACAAACTGGAGGGAATAGAAAGTATGGGTTAAATGCCGAATTTATTAGCTCTCGCTCCAACTGTTCTGCTGTAAACCAATGAACGTATCCTTTACCCAAAGGGAAAGTATCGCCTTCCTCAAGAAATGAATATTTATTAGCCTCTTTATCGTAATATTCGTCCTTTGCTTCATGAATATATTCTTCAGGTACGATTTGTTGAGTTAAAAGCAAGCTCCCCCAGGCTTTAATAAGTCCCATACTTTTTGAAGAAATCTTGCTCTGCCTTCTGCCGGTAAATAACAATAAACTTTAAAAGCAAGGATATAATCAAATTTTAAATTTGCATGAATATTAGTCAAATCATTGTCAACCACATGATAATTAACATCTAATGATAAATTGGCTGCAAACCTCCTAGCAATGTTGATTAGTTGCTTTGACACATCGATTCCGGTCACAATATGTCCAGCCTTTGCAAGGAAGTTGCTTATCCTCCCGGCTCCACAACCAATATCTAATATGTTCATTAGAGTTTGGGGGATGGTTTCCAACAACCACCTTTCAGATGGAAGTATGACTTCATTCATCATCTCTTTACAGCCCCGGGTTCATTTTTCTGGAGAGACCGGCCATGTACTCTTGAAATCATGTTTTGAAGGTAATCTTCAATATAATGATTTACAATTTCCGGATTTTCCCGATTGGATTTGAAAATGATCACCTGCTGTGAACATATGTCCGTATGGCGCCGAACAGCCGCGATTTCCAATACAGCCATTCTTCCGCGCTGAACGCTAGCAAGGGGCCGAACAAAAAATACATGTACCTGGGCTGCACTTCCACAAACAGGTGAGCGAACGTGTATGCGCCGATCACGAGCACGATCAGCCGTTTCTTTCCGTCGGCAAACTCCCGGCGCAAAAACCGGATCACGCCGCAAAACGCCGGCAGCGCCAGCCAATAAAACACCGCCCGCTCAAACTGCCGGTACGTTCCGATCACTTCGTCAAAGCGGACCGTCCACCCCAGATAAAGAAACGACGTGCCCGATTTCTTCGGAAAGGTGAACCAATAAGGCTGATAGTCCGCCCACAGTTTGCCGATTTTCACAAACGGAAGTTTCACCATATTGCGCCGGTCCGTCAAACGCTCCCGAATGATTTCCTTTTCCAGCGCGGTGCGCTTCTCCGGATTCATGTATCCGTAATTGAGCAGCCGTTCATCCCCTTTGGAATAGCTTCCGTTCGCCGCCGCGTTCAGTCCGGTCATGAACTTCCACAGCGGATCGTTGTTCCGCAAGCCGTCGGGGCTGATTCCGGTTTGGCTCAGAATCGTGCCGGCCAGCGTAAAAACGAGCCAATAAGCGGCGACCGCCACTCCCGCCTTCATCGCTCCGAACACTTCCCGTTTCGATCGTTGCGCCGCCAGGCGAATCAGCTCGTTCACGGCAATGGCGGCGATGACCACAATGCCGATCGGCCGCATCACTTGGCCCACGGCGATGAGCGCCCCCGCCGCTCCCGCGCCGAACCAGGAGACGCGGCCGAATTTCAGCCACACATAAAGGCCGCAGTACAGCCAGGCGGCCGCAATATGCTGGTTCGTCAGCACGGAGGACATCAACAAAAGCGGCAACAGCGTCACGTGCAGCAACATGGCCAACACGGCCGTCTTGCGGGAAAACGCTTCTCGGGCGATGCCGTACACCGCCAGCGACGCGACCGCACACCAGAACGCGTTCACCAGTTTCAGAAACGTGACCGAGTCGAATACCGACAGGACGAGCGCCTGATAAGCCGTAAAGCCGGTTTGGTACGGGAACCGCCGGTAATAGATGTTGTTCAGATACTCCCGGCCGCCTTCCATCATCTCCCGCGCGGAGTGATACATAAGCGAAAAATCCGACACCGGCGGCGTCTGCACCATCGCGATCCACAACATTTTGGTCAACAAACCGGCCGCACCGAGCGCCATCCAGGCGCGCCGTTCCGGAATCCGGCCGGCCGCCGCCGTCAGCAGCGCAATCCACGCCAACGCCTCGATGAAAACAACCGGCTTGATATCCAGCATAAATGAAAACAACGCGAATTGACCCGCCGCGATAGCGAAGTAAACGGAAAAATAGACGAGCATCAGACGGGAGATCGTGTTCTCCAACTTCATGGGCTATCCCCTTGCGTCCGGAATATGTAATATTTGCTGACGGCATAATTGATGGCGATGACGAGGAAATTGACCGAGATTTTGCCGACCAGCGCGTCCCACTCCAACACACCGACGAGCAGCAGCATCAACCCCATATCCGACGCATAGCTGGAGACGCGCAGGACGACAAACTGCAACCATCGTTTCCCCAGCACACGGGCGTTGGTCGACTTGACCTGAAACACGTACCGCTCGTTGACGACAAAAGCGAAGGCGACGGAAACGGCAAATGCCGCCGTGTTCGCGAGGACGTAATCGACCGAAAACCAGGTCAGCAGCGCAAACGCGCCAAAGTTGACCAACGTGGTGCCGGCGCCGGCCAGGGCGTATCGGAACAGCCGGGAAGCGAGCAGACGGTCAAGGCTCCGTTTCATGGGCGTCTCCCGTATATTCGTTGACGAAGTACAGCGGTCTCCGTTTGGTCTCCATAAAAATTCTTCCGACATATTCGCCAAGAATGCCGAGCGCAAGCAGCTGCAGACCGCCGAAAAACAGCACGAAACTGACCATGGAAGCGTAACCGGGCATGTCTCTTCCCCAAATCACGGTTTTCAGCACGATGTACACGATATACAGGAAAGACGCAAATGATGTGAAAATTCCGACAACGGTGGAGATGCGCAGCGGCATCGTCGTGAACGACGTGATGCCCTCCACCGCCAGGCCGAACAATTTCCGGTAATTCCACTTCGTCTTTCCGGCCGCTCTCGTGTCCCGTTCATATGGAACAGCCTTTTTCCTGAAACCGACGAGGCTGTACAAACCTTTGGTGTACCGCTGCGACTCCCGCATGGACTTCAACGCGTTGACGGCTCTGCGGCTCAACAGCCGGAAATCGCCGGTGTCAATCTGCACGGGGATCGTCGTCATTCTGGCCAGCAGGCGGTAAAATGCGCGCGCGGTCACCCGTTTGAACCACGGATCTCCGTTTCGCGAAATGCGTTGCGCATACACATCGTCGTATCCTTCCTCCCAATAGCGAACCATCTCCGGGATGAGTTCGGGAGGATCCTGGAGATCGCAGTCGATATTGATCACCGCGTCGCCCGCGGCATAATCAAACCCCGCGGCCATGGCGATCTCCTTGCCGTAATTTCTGGACAAATCCAGGTAGTGCACGCGGCGATCGCCGGCCTGGATCTCTTTGATGCGCTGCAGCGTACCGTCCTTGCTGCCGTCATTGATGAACAACAGCCCCATATCATATGGCAAACTGTCCATGACCGGCCTGATTCGGCTGTAAAACAACGGAATCACTTCTTCTTCGTTGTAGCACGGAACGATGATCGTAATTTTCTTCATTTTCCAATCACCGTTGAAAAAAATTGACGTTCCCGTTTCCCGGAAGAAGAGGAAGTCCACCGCTTGTCCTTCCTACAAAAAGAAGAGGGGATCCCCCCTCTTCTTTTTTAGTAGATTACGAGCACCGGCTGTATCCGCAGTTGGAGCACGTCTTGCAGCCTTCGGTGTTGATGAGCGAAGCCGAGCCGCAGGACGGGCACAGATCGAGCGAACTGTCGGCGCTTTTGTGATGGCGGGGCGGTTCGCTGCCGGAATATGCGCGGATTTCCGCGGGCGCATCGTCCTCCGTTTCGTCCGCGTGGCGTTGGTCCGCGGTTTCAATATGAATTTCCAGCGCCTTGGCCAGCGCGTCGGCAATCGATTCGACCCGGTTGGCGCCGAATCCGATGGCGCCGGAGCCGCCGATGCCTTTCAGGTGCTTGATCAGCAGCCGCTCCTTCTGCCCGTGCTCGCCGTATCGCAAAAACAGCGAGCAGACGCGGCCGAGCGCTTCGGACATCGCGAACACGTCGGATCCCGCCTTGCCGACGTTCAGGAACACTTCGCTCGGAAAACCGTTCAGGTCGTTGATCGTGATATAGGCGACGCCGAGCGGCGTGTTGAACTTGTACGTTGCGCCGCGCAGCACGGAAGGACGGCGTTTGTACTGGCGGTCGAAAATTTGCTCCGTCTTGCTGTCGATGTCGACTTTCAGCTTTTCCGCCACGGTTTCGAGCGTTTTCTTCTCGCTGTCGGTGGCCGGCGCCGCCGGCGCCGCGACCGAAGCCGTCTCTTTCTTCTCTTCCTTTTTGTCCGTCGACAACACCTGCACGTCGCGGCTGCCGTCGCGGTAAATCGTCACGCCCTTGCAGCCGAGATCAAACGCCAGCTCGTACAGCTTTTTCGTTTCCTCGATCGTAAAGTCGGACGGGCAGTTCGCGGTTTTGGAAATGGAGCTGTCGACCCAGCGCTGGATCGCCGCCTGCACGCGGATATGATCTTCCGCCGACAAATCCATCGCCGTCACGAAGTAATCCGGCAGCTCTTCACCCGGGTGGGCGTCGCGCCACTCCTGGGCGATCGGCACATACTGCTTGTCGAAGCCGAGACGGCTTTGCCGGTAATATTCGAACGCGAAATACGGCTCGATCCCGGTCGACGTGCCGACCATCGTGCCCGTACTGCCGGTCGGCGCCTGGGTGATGACGGTCACGTTGCGCATGCCGTGCTTCTGGATGGCCGCGCCGACTTCCGGATACTCGCGCACCATGTTTTTCATGAAGCCGCTCTGCAAATATTTGTCCAGCTCGAACTTTTCAAACGGACCTTTCTCGCCGGCGATTTCCGCGGAAGCGAGATAGGCTTCCTTGGCGATGAAGCCGTACAGCTTGTCGAGAAACTCCAGCGATTCCGGACTGCCGTAACGGATGCCGAGGCGGATCATCAGCTCCGCCAGCCCCATCGAACCGAGGCCGACGCGGCGTTCGGACTTCTGGTTGATTTCGTTTTCCTTGAAATGGTACGGCGTGCGGTCGATGACGTTGTCCAGGAAGCGGACCGAATACCGCACGACTTTGCCGAGCTCATCCCAGGCGACGTCGTGGCGTTCCTCGTCGTAAAACTTCGACAGGTTGATGGCGGACAAATTGCATACGCCCCATGCCGGAAGCCCCTGCTCGCCGCACGGGTTCGTGCAGATGATCGGGTTGAAGTACCAGCTGTTGGACATTTGGTTGTAATATTCCATGAACACGACGCCGGGTTCGGCGGATTTCCAGGCCGATTCGATGATCGTGTGCCAAATGTCGCGGGCTTTCATCGTCTTGTAATGGATGACTTTTTTGCCGAGCTGTTTCCAGGCGTTCAGATCGCCGTTCCACACTTCGTCGTAATCGGGGTCCGACGTGTCCGGGAACACGAGATCCCAGTCGAGGTCTTCCTTGACGGCCCTCATGAACGCGTTGCTGACGCACACCGACAAGTTGGCGTTCGTCATCAGCCCCATCGTCGTCTTGACGGTGATGAAATCGATAAGATCCGGATGCCAGTCGTTGATCATCAGCATCAGCGCGCCCCTGCGGCTGCCGCCCTGTTCGATCAGACCGGTCGTGTAGCTGAACAGGCCGCCCCAAGACACCGCCCCGCTCGACGAACCGCTGACGCCGCGCACGATCGCCCTGCGCGGACGAAGGGTGGACAAGTTGATGCCGACGCCGCCGCCGCGCGACATGATCTCCGTCATTTCCGTCAGCGACCGCATGATGCCGCCGCGGCTGTCATGCGGAGACGGAATGACGTAGCAGTTGAACAGCGTCAGTTCGTCGCTGGCGCCCGCGCCCGCGGCGATGCGCCCGCCGGGAACGAGCTTCCAGTCCTGGAGAATGTATCGGAATTTTTCTTCCCATTCCTGCTGTTTTTCCGGCGCTTCCACCGACGCCATCGCCCGGGCGAGGCGGTCCCACATTTCTTCGGGCGTCTTCTCCTTCGTCAGCGTCAGCTTGGAAATATCGGATTCGATGATTTCTCCGCTGCGCAGCTTGACTTCCACCTTGCGGCCGTCGCGATGAATCACCTCGCCGACTTCCTTCGCCGGAAATTTGGGGTCGTCCTTCGTAAGTACCAGCACCACATCCCCGACCTTGGTGTTGTTCGTGTCGGGGTCTTTCAAGGCGTAGCGATCCAGGAAAATTTTTTCGCTCAAGCCTTCCAGGCGACCGGTATGAGATGTTTTCATGAAAACCCTCCCGCTTGTCTAAAAATTCGACAGCCGGCAAGCCATCCACCGGCATCGCTCGCGCCGCAGGCGCACTGTTCACTTCTCTCCACCTATCATATGTAACGCTGTACAATATGTAGTGTACTCTTTGGATTATACACTACTACATATTGTGTTTCGAGTAATTAAATCGTGAAATAAGCAGTTTTTTCCCGATCGTTTGTCCATTCTCTTTCTGTATCTCGTTCAATCACAATTTTTTAAAAGACAAGCGGATCGGCACTCCGAAATAGTCGAAATTTAACAAAACATGTCGAAATAGGTCGATGCGGACGGATATGGTGCACGAACATGACGCGCAAACAGGGCTCGAAAACAAAGCGCGCGGACGGCACGCGGGCAAACCCGGGCGGCATGCGGAGCATGCGGATGGGCTTTTGACACGTCCACCGCCGTTTGTTACGTTAATGTGTAGATGTGAATGACGCAAAACTCCGGGGAGGGAATCCCATGATTTTGCACAACGGACGATTGTCGGACAAACAGGACGTTCGCATATCCGTCGATGACCGCGGTTACTATTTTGGCGACGGCGTCTATGAAGTGTTCCGGATCTACAACGGCGCGCTGTTCGAAGCGGACGCGCACCTGGCGCGACTTCAACGCAGCGCGGACGAGGTCAGGCTCAAGCTGCCCTATCCGTTGGACGCGATCCGGTCGATGCTGGAGAAGCTGCGCGAGGCCGAACGCGCGACGGAAGGCATGCTGTACATGCAGATCACGCGCGGCGAAGCCCCGCGGTCGCACACGTTTCCGGACGATGCCGTCCCGAACCTAGTCGCCTGGTGCAAGCCGCTGCCGCGGCCGCTCAATCAGTTGAAACACGGCATCGACGCCGTGACCGTCGAGGACGTCCGCTGGCTGCGCTGCGACATCAAGTCGCTGAATTTGCTGCCGAACACGCTGGCGAAGCAGCAGGCGGCGGACAGCGGCGCGGACGAAGCGGTGTTCGTCCGCGGCGGCATCGTCACGGAGTGCAGCGCGTCCAATCTGATGATCGTCAAAAACGGCGAGCTGTGGACGCATCCCGCGAATCATCTGATCCTGCACGGCATCACCCGCGGCGTCGTGTTGCGGCTGTCCGCCGAGCTGGCCATCCCGGTGCGGGAGCAGCCGTTCGGCGTCGACGCGTTGATGACTGCCGACGAAGCGTTCATCACGGGTACGACCGTGGAGATCACGCCGGTCGTGCGCATCGACGGCGCACCGGTCGGCACGGGTACGCCCGGGCCGGTGACGCGCAGGCTGCAAGCAGCATTTGCGCAATACGCCGGACTGGCCGGCTGAGCCGCGAACTTCACCCGCTTCCCCCTAACGGCGAAGCCGTGCATCATGCAGGCGAGAGCCGTACTTGTGCAGGCGGGAGCCGCATATGTCCGGCGGGAGCCGCGCTTGCCCGACGGGAACCGCACTTGTCCATCCGGCGAAAAAACGCGGCGCGGCGTCCGCGGCGCCCACGGCGGCTCCCTCCTTCACCGGCGCAAATTCCATTCGTCCGTCGCGTATTTTTCCCTCGCGAGCTGCTCCGCCAGCCGACGCTCGTCAGGCGTCAGCTCGCCCTCCTCAAGGCGGATGCCCATCCCTTCCTGCATGCCGCGAAAAAACGCTTCCTCCGCCTCCGCAATCCCGATGCGCGGCAGTCCGGAGCGTTCGCGCAGTTCATTGATCGCCACCGCGCGGTTTTCGAACGAGACGCGCAGCCTTTCCCTTGCCCGTTCATTGGGAAAACGCAGCAGCGCAAACAGCAGATCCGCATCGAGATCAATCAGAATGGAGCCGTGCTGCAGCACCGCCCCCTTCTGCCTCATCTGCGCGCTGCCCGCCGCCTTTCGCCCTTCGACGACGAGCTCGTACCAGGAAGGCGAATCGAAACAGGCCGCGGAAGCGGCGGAAGCGTACTTCGCTTTTTCCGAATCCGAAGACAAATCCGCCATTTCCGCCCGCAGACCGAGTTGCCGGAATCCTTCCAAGAGCCCCTCGCTCAGCATGCGGTACGCTTCCGTGACGCGCCGCGGCAGTCCCGGATACGATTCGGACACGACCATGCTGTACGTCAGCTCGCGGTCGTGCAGCACCGCCCGCCCGCCGGTCGGCCGCCGCACAAACCCGATGCCGCGCCGCCTGAGCGCGTCCAAATCCACTTCCTCCTCCGCCTTCTGAAAATATCCGATCGACAGCGTCGGCGGATCCCACGTGTAAAACCGCAATGTCGGCGGCGTCTTTCCTTCTCCGTGAAGCGTCAACATCGCTTCGTCGATGGCCATATTCATCGCCGGGGTGTTCGCCCCCGACCGTATCCAGCGCCAGGTGATCATCCGGCCGCTCCCCTTTCCACACAATCTCGAAGCCCTGTTATGAAAGATATGGAAAATGCGCATACTAGACAGAACCCAGCTTGATACGCCTGCAACCAAGGGAAGGAGCATGCATCCATGACGCCGGGCAACACTCGCAGCATATCGATCAACGAGCACCTGCAGCTTCATTTCGACCGTTCCTGGCTGGCGGAACTCGGCGAACGGCTGGACCGCAACGGCCCCTGGGATTCCTGGGACTATTTTCGTCTCGCTTACGACGCCGCGCAGTTTTCGCGGGTCGCGAGCTTTGACGAACTGCAATGCCTCAAAACGCTGTCCGGACTCGAGCCGCTCCCGCACCAGCTGGAGACGGCGCGCAAGGTGCTGCACGAAATGCGCGGCCGGGCGATTCTCGCCGACGAAGTCGGTCTCGGCAAAACGATCGAAGCCGGCCTCATATTAAAAGAATACATGATTCGCGGTCTCGTTCGCAAAACGCTGATACTCGTCCCCGCCTCGCTCGTCCTGCAGTGGGTGCGCGAACTGAATCAGAAGTTCGGCATTCCCGCCGTCGCGCAGAAAAAAACGTACATGTGGCAGCAGTGCGACGTCGTCGTCGCGTCGATGGACACGGCCAAACGGGATCCGCACCGCGACATCGTGCTGAACCTCGAATACGACATGCTCATTATCGATGAGGCGCACAAGCTGAAAAACCGAAACACGAGCAACTACCAGTTCGTCAACCAGATTCGCAAAAAATACTGCCTGCTTTTGACCGCCACCCCGGTGCAAAACGACATGAAGGAACTGTACAACCTCATTACGGTGCTGAAACCGGGGCAGCTCGGCGGCCAGGGCGAGTTCCAGAACAACTACGTCGTCGGCAAACGCCAGCCGAAAAACCAGGACGCGCTGCGGGAGCAGCTGTCCAAAGTCATGATCCGCAACCGGCGGACGGAAGGGCTCGTGGAATTCACCAAGCGGCACGTCACCAACATCCCGCTCCGATTGTCGCCGGAAGAACAGGCGCTGTACGACGCGATCACCGATTTCGTCAAGGGCCGCTACCGCAGCTCGGGCGGCGACATCGGCAGCATCCTGTCGCTCGTCACGCTGCAGCGGGAAGTGTGCAGCAGCCGCGACGCCGTGTTTGTCTCGCTGGTCAACATGTTCAAGAAAACGCCGCAGGATTCGCCCGTGCGCCAGATGATCTGGGAACTCGTGGAAAAAATCCGCGCGATCCGGGCCAACACCAAGGCGGAAACGGCGATGAAGCTCGTGCGCGACATCGGCGACAAAACGATCATATTCACGGAATACCGCGCGACCCAGGAATATTTGCTGAACTATTTGAAACAGCAAAAAATCGTCGCCGTCGCCTACCGCGGCGGCATGAACCGCGGCAAAAAAGACTGGATGATGGACCTGTTCCGCGGCCGCGCGCAGGTGATGGTCGCCACCGAAGCCGGCGGCGAAGGCATCAACCTGCAGTTCTGCAACCATATCATCAATTTCGACCTGCCCTGGAACCCGATGCGGGTGGAGCAGCGAATCGGCCGCGTGCACCGGCTCGGGCAGACGCGCGACGTGCACATTTTCAATTTGTCGACCCTGGGCACGATCGAGGAGCATATCGTGAACTTGCTGCATGAAAAAATCAACATGTTCGAAATGGTCATCGGCGAGCTGGACGTCATTCTGGAGCGGATGGAGCGGCAGGAGTCGCTGGAGAAAAAGCTGTACAAAATTTTGCTGGAGGCGTCGAGCGACGACGATATCCGGCGCGGTATGGACGACATCGGCCGGTCTTTCGCCGAAGCGCGCGAATCGTATCGGCAGGAGCAGGAGCGCAAACCGGCCGGTTCCGGCGCCCGGACGGCGAACAAGGCCGCGCGCGC
>Ga0207866_1001175_pt1 | contig 27839 bp, 17 predicted proteins | sample HigsolmetaAR203D_FD_184835 | JGI IMG/M metagenome (GOLD analysis project Ga0207866, IMG submission 184835) | Ionic liquid and high solid enriched microbial communities from the Joint BioEnergy Institute, USA - AR20-3-D (SPAdes) (version 2) ...
GTTCCGGCATGTTGACGTGGGACGGCCGGTGTTCGCCCCAGCCGATCACCATGACGAAGTGGAGGGGGTGGTCGAACCGCAGATCGAAGGCCGTCAGCCGGCAAATGGCGGATGCTGCCGTATTTCAGCAACAGGGACAACAAATGATTGCGCGCGTACGGTTCCTGAAGGTCCACCCCCGAGCTGTATTCCTGCAGCGCGGCGCGGATGCGGTCCCATTCGCTGCCGGAATCGCCGGCCTCCTCTTTCCCGCGGCCGCGGATCGTATGCGTCGCCAACGCCGTCAACGTCGAAACCGGCTCGTATTGCATTCGGGCCATCAGCACGGAGATGGCGGCGCCGACGGCGACCGCGACGGCGAACAACACCGCCACGAGGCTTTGAATATGGAAAACGGTGCTGAAAAATTGGGCGCTCGGCATGATCGTCATATACGTCCAGCCGTTGTTTTCCGACTTTACGGAGACGACCGAATGACGCGTGTCGGCGATGATGCGGCTGTGAATGCCGGGCGGAAGCTCATAAAGGAGACGAAGGTCGCTTTCGTCGATCGCTTGCCCTTGGAAATTGCTCGTCAAAATGTTGCGGTTGTTGTCAAAAATCAAGGTCAGCCCTTGGTAATTCCCCAAAATCGAATTGATCAGCCCGGTGACGGCGGATTCTTTGATGAGATACATGATCGTGCCGTGCGGGTGCGTGCTCCCCGGCGTAATCGGAACGAGGTAGGTCAACATCGAATGTTTGGCATATTTGCGGTTGATCTGGTCGGAAGGGTAGATCGTCGGTTGTTGGATATGGTTCAGATCGCGGTAGATCGCTTCTTTTTTCCGATTTTCGTACCGGAACAAGTCGGCGAAGACGTCAAAGCTGTACATGCCGGAGGAGGAGTAAATTTTGTCGTCTTGATGAAAATACAGGAAAATTTCGTCGATGATCGAACTGGCGGCTTTATATTGATCCAGCGCCCTGATGGCCTCGCTGCTGTAGTAAGGGTGGTGTACCCAATAGGGCGTCAGCCGGTGGTCGTACGAAATGCGGGAGGCGATATCGTGGAGCTCTTTCATGCGCCCGTCGACCATTTCTTTCGTTTGGGTCAGCTGGTCGAGGTGGGAACGTTCGATCTGGGCGCGAAGATTTTTCACCGCGCTCTCGTAAATGACCACGGTCATGAGGATGAGCGGAATGAGGAGTATGAACAAATAGGACCCGAAATATTTCCAGAATAGTCTGGATTTGAAATAGCTGCGTTTCATCCAACCTCCTCCTCACGTGCCGAAAAATGCGTTTATTTCCATCATACATGACTGTTCATTTTTCACAATATTGGAATCGCGGGGAAAGGCGGTTTTTTACGTTTGAGAAAGACAGCCATACGGCAAAATGCCCGGCGAACCGCCGGACGGCGGGTGCGTTCATGCCGTTCACGGTGCGGCAGCTCTCACAAGGAAGGGATGAGGAACATGCTTGATCCGATGGAAGAAAAGGAAGACGCGCAAGCCGGCGCGCATGATTTTACGAGGGAAGAAGATTGGGTGCGGCCGCAAGATCCGCTCTTGCTGGAACGGCTCGAATGGTTTCAAGATCTAAAGCTCGGGTTGATGATTCATTGGGGGCCGTATTCCCAGCTCGGCGTCGTCGAGTCATGGGCGCTCAGCGACGAGGATGCTCACTGGTCGCGCACCGGCATTGACTGGACCGGCGATGGCGAGGAGTTCAAACGCCAATATTTCGATTTGCACAAAACGTTTCATCCGATCCGTTTTCAGCCCGAGGTGTGGGCGGATGCGGCGGCGGCCGGCGGATTCAAATATTTGCTGTTTACGACCAAGCACCACGACGGATTTTGCATGTGGGACACGCGCACGACCGATTACCGCATTACCGGACGGGATTGTCCGTTTCATACGCACCGGTACGCGGACATTTGCCGGCACCTGTTTGAGGCGTTCCGCCGCAAGGGGTTGGCCGTCGCCGCTTATTTTTCCAAAGCCGATTGGCATACGCCTTACTATTGGGCGCCGGGCATGGCCCGCGGCCGCCGCATGTGGCGGGGACCTTCCTATGATCCGGCGCAATATCCATGGCTGTGGGAGCGATTCGTGCAATTCACCCATGAGCAGATCATGGAGCTCTGCACGCGGTACGGGAGAATCGACATCTTGTGGCTCGATGCGGGCTGGGTTCGTGCGGAAAAAGGCCAGGACATCCGGATCGGCGAAGTGATCGAGAAAGCGCGGCGCGTTCAACCGTGGCTGCTCGCCGCCGACCGCACCGTCGGCGGACCGTACGAAAATATCGTGACGCCGGAACAGACGGTTCCCGAGAAGCCGATGCGCATTCCGTGGGAAAGCTGCATCACGATGGGAACGTCGTTCTCGTTCGCTTACGAAGACCGGTACAAATCGGTGCGGCAGCTCGTGCACCTCTTGCTCGAAGTGGTGGCGAAAGGCGGCAATCTGGCGCTCAACGTCGGTCCCCAACCGGACGGCCGCCTGCCGAGGGGCGCGGTCGAGCGCATGAAAGCGCTCGGCGAATGGCTGAACGTGTACGGCGAAGGCGTGTACGGCACCCGCATCTGCGAGCCGTATTTTACCGGGGAGTGGGCGTTTACGCGCAAGAAGAAGACGGTTTATGCGTATAGGCTCTATCAAGATCCGCACGCGGAGCAGCGCTTGGACGTGTTGATTCCGTATACCGGGAAGGCCGCGCGGGTGGAGGCGGCCGAAACGAACCGGCCGCTTTCGTTCAACCGATCCGATCGGGGATTGACGGTTAAGCTTGCGCCCGAGGAGATGGGAAAGCAAGCGCCGATTGCGCGCCTGTTCCGGATCACGACGGAATGATGGACGCCTGCCCGGCGACGAAGCCGTTTCCCTCGACATCCTGTTTGTGGCGTTTGCCGCCGTTGGGGCATCGCGGCGCGGCTGGATCCGTATGAACATCACCCGCAATACATGGGTTCGTCTGAAGACGGAACCGTGAAGGTGGGGTTTTCGTATTTTACGGTCAGGGCGGGTGAAATCCGTTACCGGCATCGGCTACAAGCCGGGCCCGGTCAGGGAAGCGCCGCGGGTGACGGCCCGTAACGCGCGGGCGCCGTCCTCATCCCGGCGTTCAACAGATCAAAGATTTAGGAGGCAGGGAATTCACCATGGGAGAAACGGCTTATGTTGCGGCCGGCTACGTTGTCGATCGAAATTTGCCGCTCTTGTCCGACGAGGATTTGGCCTTGTTGACGCACGTCAACGTCGCTTTCGGACAAGTGCGCAACGATGAAATCGACGTCGATCATCTGCAAAATCTGCATATGCTGGCGGAAATCAAACGCAAGTTTCCGCATGTTTGCCTGTTGTTGTCCGTCGGCGGATGGGGCGCCGGCGGTTTTTCCGAAGCGGCCGCCACGGAGGCCGGAAGGGTGCGGATGGCCCAATCCGCGGTGCGCATATTGCAGCGGTATCCGTTCGACGGCATCGATCTGGACTGGGAATATCCCGGTTACAGTCAGGCGGGCATCGCTTCGAGTCCCGAGGACAAATTCCGTTTCACCCTGCTGCTGCGGACGATGCGGGAAGCGCTGGACCGCCAGGGGGAACGGGACGGCCGGCACTATTTGCTGACGATCGCCGCGGGGGCCGACCAGTTTTATGTCGACGGCACGCAAATGGACGCGGCGCAGTCCAGCCTCGATTTCGTGCAGCTGATGACTTACGACATGCGCGGCGCGTTTCAGACGCTGACCGGCCACCACACCAATTTGTATACGTCCTCCGGCGACTTGTTCCGCATCAGCGTGGACCGGTCGGTGCAAATTTTCGAACGTGCCGGGGTGCCCAAGGAAAAAATGGTGATCGGCGCCGCGTTTTATTCCCGCAAGTGGCGGCAGGTGCCGAACCGCAACAACGGGCTGCATCAGTTGGCCGGCGCGGCGGGCGAATACGGTCCCGATTTTTCGACGCTCGACGCGGAGTATATCGGGAAAAACGGGTTCACCCGCTATTGGGACGACGAAGCCAAGGCTCCTTATTTGTTCAACGGGGACACGTTCATTACTTATGACGACGAGGAATCGATCCGCCACAAATGCGGCTATGTGAAGGAACAAGGGCTTGCGGGCATCATGTTCTGGGAGTTCGGCGGCGACCGCACCCGCCGGCTGTTAAAGGCCATCGGCCGGGAATTCGGCAGGCTCGCATCCGAGTGAGGAGCCGGGCGGGAGATCGGCTGACCGACCGGACGGCCGAAATATGGTACAAAGCAAACGGGCGTCGTATCGGCCGGATACGACGCCCGTCCTGCGTGCGGATCCGCACGAGGGGGGGCGTCGGGGGGATGCGTCACTTTGCTGCAAGTGCCTGATGATTTCATACGCCTGGAACCCCGCCTCTATACAAAAGAAAAGCCGCGAAAGGCCAATCGGCCTTTCACGGCTAGCGCAGGTTGATACCGTCCGCGTTTTCGATCAAGTTGAACAGTTGCGCGTCGGCGTGCCGGCCAACCGGCGCTCCGCATCGATCGCGCCGACCGGTTAACGGCCCTGGATGATCGCCCGGATTTTCTCCAGCGGCAATTTCGGCTGCCGGTCGTACGTCAGCAGGCCGTTGATTTCCTGTTCCACGTCGGTCAGCTGCGTGTAGCAGAAGCCCTGAACGGCGCCGGACTGATGCATCGGCCGCAAGACGGCGGCGAGCCGCTTTTCGAAATCTTCGTCGTTCTCCGCGCCGGAGTAGCCCCAACCTTCCCATTCGCTTTTCTTGTAGGCGATGCCGCCGAACTCGGAGACGATGATCGGCTGTCCCGCATAGGGGTATCCCTTCACGGCCAGCACGCGATTCGCCGGCATGGCGCTCGTCGCGCTTTCCACCGTGCTGTACCGCTCGGCGAGCACGTCTTCCCGCCATTCGTAATCATGGATGTTGAACAGGTCCGTATCCACCATTTCCCAACCGTCGTTGGAGACAACCGGCCGCGTCGAATCGAGCGATTTGGTGAGATGATACATTGTCATCGCGTGATGCTGCTGCCGTTTGTCGATCTGGATGTTCGGCACGCCCCAGCTTTCGTTCAGCGGCACCCAGACCGCAATGCACGGATGGTTGTAGTCGCGCTCGATGGAAGCCTGCCATTCCGCCGTGAACCGGCGCACGTACTCCTCGGAATAGGCGTAAGCATTGGCCGCTTCGCTCCATACGAGCAGGCCGAGCTTGTCGCACCAGTACAGATAGCGCGGATCTTCCAGCTTCTGGTGTTTGCGCGCGCCGTTGAAACCCATCGCCTTGGTCAGTTCGACGTCGCGCCGGATCGCTTCGTCGCTGGGCGGCGTCAGGTTGCCGTCCGGGAAGTAGCCCTGATCGAGCACCAGCCGTTGGAAATAGGGGCGGTTGTTCAAACAGAACTTGCCGTTTTCAATGGAAATTTTGCGCATGCCGAAATAGCTTTCGACTTCATCGAGCACGCGCGTATCGTCTTCCACGACCGTAAAGGAGATGTCGTACAAGTTCGGTTTCTCCGGCGACCACCAGCGGCCAAGCCCGTGATCGTTGAAATCGTTCAGATGGATGGCGCGAACCGTCTCGGAACCGCGAACGGAAACGGTGTCCTCGGTCACGACGCTGCCCTCAAACGAGATGCGCACGCGCAGTTTCAGGTTGCGTCCGCCGGTTTCCGCCATGCCCAATCCGCCGTCGATTCCGGCGAAAAACGCGTGAATCTCCACCTGATTCCGGTCGATATCCGGCGTCATTTTCACTTTGCGCAAATGGACGGGCGAAACGGCTTCCAGCCAGACCGTCTGCCAAATTCCCGTGGTGCGCGTGTAGAAGATGCTGGCCGATTGCGGCAGCCAATACTGCTTGCCGCGAGGCAGCGTCACGTCCCGGCTGTAGTCGCGCGCCCGCACGACGAGCACTTGATCTTTGTCCGCGCCCGAAACGAGGACGTCGGTAATGTCGGCGAAAAACGGCGTATGCCCGCCTTCGTGGCAGGCCACCTGCGTGCCGTTGACCCAAACGGTCGCCTCGTAATCGACGGCGCCGAAATGAAGCAGCACGCGCTTGCCGCGAAAGGAGTCGGGAACGCGGAACGTTCTCCGGTACCAGACGATATCGTGAACATCGTTCGTTCCGATGCCGCTCAGCTTGCTTTGATAGGCGAACGGCACGATGATCGTCTGCGGCAGCCGCCGCTCGCCGCGCTGCCATCCCTCGGACAAGCCGGCGTTGTCGTCGTCGAACGCGAATTCCCATTCGCCGTTCAAATTCAGCCACTCGTTTCGCACAAACTGCGGACGCGGATGCTCACTGCGGGGGATCGCTGTCATGGAAGAAAAGCCTCCTTCGGTCGTTTTAATGGTTTCCTTTAAAGTTAATTAATTAATGATATGATTCGCTTTTATTATGGAGGGTTTCGTGCCGATATGTCAATATATAAGTTGATTAATTAACTTGTTGGTTATATAATAAATTCGCGTTGGATTGGTTGCGCTTCGCGCGTGCTCCAGGTCGGAGCACAACTTGGCAAACGCACGCAGGCGGCACGCACAACATGCACAACGTCCGACGAGCGGCACTCTGATGAAAACGGACGGGACGTGTTGCCGTTCATCGATCGGCGCTGCCGCACGGAAACGAAAATTCATGGAGACATCCGGCGATCGCACAGGAAGAAGGGGAAGTGACAACATGGAAATCCGCGTCCAAACGGCCAACATGGACGTTCTGGAATGTTTCGCGTCGGAGACCCGCGTCAAAATCATCGAATTGCTCGGCCGCCGGCCGATGAATATCCGCGAACTGGCCGAAGCGCTGGGCATTTCCTCCGCGATCGTCACCAAGCACGTGCAGAAGATGGAGGATGCCGGCATCGTCCGCACGGAGAGCGTCTCCGGCACGCGCGGCCGGCGGAAAGTGTGCCATCTGGACTGCGACACGATCACCCTGAAGCTGAAAGTTCCGGAATCGCCGCAAATCCCCGGCTCCAACCGGTATTCCGTGTCCATCCCGATCGGGCAGTACAGCGATTACCGGGTCAAGCCGACGTGCGGTCTCGCGTCGGAGACGGCGATCATCGGCATCGTGGACGACCCGCGCTATTTTGCCAGCCCCGAACGGACGGAAGCGAAGCATATCTGGTTCGCCGGCGGCTATGTCCAGTACCGCATTCCCAATTATTTGGTGGGGCGGCAGCAGGTGCGGGAATTGACCATTTCCCTGGAAATATGCTCCGAGGCGCCCGAGTACAATGAACATTGGCCGTCCGACATCTCCTTCTTCCTGAACGGCGTTGCGCTCGGGACGTGGACGTGTCCCGGCGATTTCGGCGGAAGACGCGGCGTGTACACGCCGGCCTGGTGGAATCTCGGCACGCAGTTCGGCCTGCTCAAGACGATCAGCGTCCGCCGCGAAGGCACGTTTCTCGACGGCGTGCGCATCTCGGACGTCACGCCGGCGGACCTCGGCATCGAGGTCGGCCGCGACATCGTGCTGCGCATCGAAAACGGCGAATCGGCCGTCCACGCCGGCGGCATCAGCCTGTTCGGCCGGAAGTTCGGAAATTATGACCAGGACATTGAAGTCACGATCGTTTATGAATAAATAAAAGCGCACCCTCCGGCAAATTCGCCGGAGGGTTTTTTGCGCGCAAAGTAAATCCCCATCGATATGGAGTGTCGGAATCGAATATAGTGTCGGGCCCGGCCTGCGGCGCCGGTTTTCACGATGCGGTTACGCCTCTCCGGACGCCTCCCCGGAAGCTGCTGACGTCAGGCGAATCGTGACGACGGTTCCGCGGTTTTCCGCGGATTCGAGGTGCAGTCCGCTCCCCTCGCCGCCGAACAGCCGAATGCGTTCGTTGACGTTGTACAAGCCGTAGCTGTGCTTGTCCTCCGCTCTTTGCAACAGCGTGTCCAGTTTGTCTGCCGGAATGCCGACGCCGTTGTCTTCCACGCGGATCACGAGACGGCGGGAACCGCCTTCCCCCGGTTCGACCTGCATGCGGATCGCGATCACGCCGTTGTGCTGCGTCCGGCTCCGCAGGCCGTGCAGCAGCGCATTTTCCACAATCGGCTGCAGCGTCAGCTTGGGAATCAGCAGGCCGAGCGCTTCATCCGGCACCTCGTAGACCGTCTCGAACGCGCCCTGAAACCGGGTTTGCTGAATGTCCAGATACGCTTTGACGAGCGTCATTTCTTCCTGCACGGTGACGATGTCGCGGCCTTTGTTCAAAGAAAGCCGGAAATATTTGGACAGCGCGTTGATCATGTCGCTGATGTCGTCCGCCTTGCGCCGAATGGCCATCCAGTTGATCGCTTCCAGCGTGTTGTACAAAAAATGCGGATTGATTTGCGCCTGCAGCGCTTTTAACGACGCCTCCCGTTCCTGCAGCTTCGCCCGAAACGAATCTTCGGCGAGCGCCTTGACCGTCTGGATCATGCGGCCGATCGTGCGCTCCAGCGTGGAGATGTCGCCGACGAGCGCGCTTTGCGCGATCGTATCGTCCAGATGGTCCAAACCTTCCTGCTTCATGACCCGAATCAGTTTGCGAATTCGTTCGCTCATCCCTTCCGCGATGGAGGCGAACAGCAGCACGATGACCAGGATGAAAATGACCAGCGTGGCGACGATGACGACCGCGGCGGAAATGCGGTTGAGCGCGACGCTTTTGCCGGAAATGGCGGACTCCGGCACTTCGGCGACCAGCTTCCAACCGGTCATCGGGATCGTTTGATACAACAGGGTGTAGTTTTGATCCGATTGGCGGAACGACACGTACCCTTCGTTGCCGAGCATTGTGCGTTCGATGCCGGCTCTTTCCAGCACGTTTTCCCCGATGCTGCTTTTTTCGGCGTGGGAAATCACCCGACCGTTCGGGTTGATCAGCGCGATGCGCTCGTTTTTGCCCAAATCGATGTCCGCCAGCACCGCGGAAAGTTCCTCTTCCTTGATATCGACGACCAGCACGCCGATGACGCGGTCGAACTGCCCGGGATCGCGCAGCACGCGCACGCTGGACACAATAAGCGTCTTTTCCGGACTTTCGGGGTCCGGATCGTAGGTGTCCAGCCACAAAATGCCGCCGCGCACCTGCAGCGCGTGTTCGTACCATTTCGTTTGCGCCAGTTCTTCCAGCGAAAAATACCGCACGTGTTCGCGCGCGTACAACAGCCGAGAATCGATATATAGGCGTATTCGCCAGATGGCGGGCGTTTTCTCCAGGCTCTCCAAATATTTCTCCAGTTCCATGTAATCGAGATACTGCTGATATCGGTTGCCCGGATCCAGATGCCTCGTCAAATATTCGTAAATGAGCGGATTGGACGTGAGCACGTTCGCCACGTTCACCGCGTTGTTCAACCGATTGGAAAGGTTCAGCTCGGCCTGTTTCAACGTCTGCAGCATCGAACCGCGAATTTCTTCCTGCATGACGGCGGAGGATTTCAGGTAGTAGCTGTAAACGAGAAGACAGCTCGGCAGCAGCACGACCACGATGTACAGCAGGATCATTTTGCTCCTCAGGCTGAGCCGATACCAACGCTCGCGAAGCGGATAGCATTTCATATCGGTTTCTCCCTGAATTCCTTCGGCGTCAGCCCGGTATACTTTTTGAACTGCTTGGTGAAATAACTCGCATCCGTATAGCCGACCGCCTGGCAAATTTCATACAGTTTCGCCTTGGAATTCAGCAGCATCCGTTTCGCCTGCTCCATGCGGACGCCGGTCAAATATTCGTTGATCGTCTGGCCGGTTTCCTGTTTGAAAATCAGGCTGACGTACGTGGACGTCAAATAGATGCGGTCGGCGATCGATTGGATGGTCAAATTCGGGTCGGCGTAACGTTCCAGGATGATCCGCCGGATTTCCTCAATGACGCTTCGCGACTGTTCGCTGCGTTTCGCTTTGATTTTGCCGCACACCTTTTCGAAATAGCCCTGCAGAAAATCGTGCATTTCCGCGGCCGTTTCCAGTTTGAACAGCTCCGTCCAAAGCTCGTGTTCGTCCATTGAAGGGTCTTTCCCGTTACCATTCAAATTCAGCTCCGTCAGCACGTTGGTGCCGATCAACAGCAGCTGCAGGCACACGAGCTGAAAATGGCGCAGCGTCGATTGCGGCCTCGCCTTCAGATCCTCAAACAGCCGGTCCAGCAGTTCCCGCGTCTGCTCCGCATTGCCCGCGCGCACGTACGACGCCAGCTGCGCGGTCTGCTGCGGCAGCAGTTTGAAATACGGCTCCGCATCCGCATGCAGATGGTCGATCATGATCACGCGGTTTTTGCCGAGCAAAAATTTTTGATTCACCGCTTCGACGGCCGATCCGAAAGAAACCGGCAGCTGCCGCAAACCGGCCACCGGCCTTCCGATGCCGATCGTGACGCTGAGTTTCAGCAGTTCGGCAATCGTTTGCCGAATTTCGTCGAGCAAAACAAAAAGCCCGTCCTCATCGGCTTCCGACGACAAGGCGAGCACGCACACAAATTGTCCGGGAAGGTGCTCAAAGGCGTATCCTTGCCTGTTGCGTTCCACAATTTCCTGCGTGATGTTGAGCAGGGCGAACGAAAGCAGCTGCCGGTCCCGCTCGCTCATCGACTCCGACACCGTCGGCCAATCGTCGATGCTGATGACGAATACGCAAAATTTGCCCGCCTGCGGCAGACGGATGTCGAGGAAGGCCAGCTGTTCATGCAAATTTTCCGACGATTCCAGCCCGTCGCGGATCGCCCGGATCCAAAATTTTTCCCTGAGCAGCGGCAAACTCTGGCTCAGCCTGGCGTTCATGTCCGCCATCAGCTTGGACCGGTTTCGTTCCTCTTTGATCTGGCGGACCGTTTTGTCGATGACGCCGGCAAACTCGCGCATGTTGATCGGTTTCAGAATGTAATCGATCGCGTCGACTTTCAGCGCGGATTTCATGTAAGCGACGTCGTCGTGGCCGCTGATGAAAATGATTTTGACTTCGCCTGTCCGGCGGAGACGTTCGGCCAATTGGATGCCGTCCATGCCGGGCATTTTGATGTCCGTCAGCACGATATCGGGACGGACGTCGTCGAACAGGGCGAGCGCCTCTTCGCCGTCCTGCGCGGCGTACACATGCGAAATGCCGTGGGACGGCCAGTCGAAGCATTCCGCGAGGCCGTTTCGGGTGGACGGTTCGTCGTCCACAATCAGCAGCGTAAACATGATACGATAACCCCCCGTTGACCGGTTCGCCGATTGCGCGGACGCAATTCTATAAAAATCTACCGAAAAGTGACGTTTTGTCCTCTACAACCGGTCGACCCGACCAAGCTACAATGATATTGCCCAGCTTCATTGTGCGGAGGTCGTACTACTACTATATCGGAATCGACGCCATTTGAAAAGCGGAAATTAGGGGGAATACGCGTGAGGACACCTACCGGCAAAGGCGGATACTGGAAGCGCAATTGGGACTTGTACCTGATGTCGTTGCCGGGAATCCTGTTTTTGATCATCTACAAATTCGTGCCGATTTACGGGCTGACGCTCGCCTTCAAAGATTTCAACCTCTTTGCGGGAAACGGCGTCGTCGACTCCGTGTTGAAAAGCCCGTGGGTCGGTTTCAAACACTTCGAGCGCATTTTTCATTCGTCGGAGTTCATCCAGATCATCACCAACACGCTGTTGATCAGCATTTACAAAATCGTGTTTCTGTTTCCGCTGCCGATCATTCTTGCCGTCCTGCTGAACGAGGTGCGCATTCGCTGGTTCAAGAAGACGGTGCAGACGCTCGTTTACCTGCCGCACTTTTTGTCCTGGGTCGTCATTTTCGGCCTGTTTTACGCCCTGCTCGGCACTTACGGGGTCGTGAACCAGCTGCTGGACTGGCTGTTCGGCATCGGACCGATCCGCTTTTTCACCGATGAATCGATTTTCCGTTCCCTGCTGGTAGCTTCGGAAGGCTGGAAGGAAGTCGGCTGGAACGCAATCGTCTTCCTGGCCGCGATTACGGCCATCGATCCGCAGCTGTACGAGGCGGCCATGATGGACGGCGCCAACCGGTTCAAGAGAATCATCCACATTACGATTCCCGGCATGCTGCCCGTCATCATCCTGATGTTCATCCTGCGCCTGGGCAATATTTTAAATGCCGGATTCGAGCAAATTTTGGCGATGTACAATCCTTCCGTCTATTCGGTGGCGGATGTCATCCAGACGTACGTTTACCGGGTCAGCCTCGGACAAATGGATTTCAGCCTGGGCACGGCGCTCGGCTTGTTTGAATCCGTCATCGCGTTCATCATCATCGTCGGTTCCAACGCCGTCTGCCGCAAAACGCTCGGGAGAAGCTTATGGTGAGGGGGAAATCCGCTTGTACAAACGCGTTACCGCCTTTGACGTGATCAACGGCGTGGTTTTGGCCGTGCTCGGACTGCTGTCGCTGATCCCATTCCTGCACGTGGTTGCCAAATCGGTCAGCGACGACGCCGCGGTCATCGCCGGCAAAGTCGGCCTTTATCCGATCGGGTTTCAAACGCATTCCTATCAATATGTGCTGTTTGAATCGGGATTTTTCCAGTCGCTCGGCGTGACGGTGTTCGTCACCGTCGTCGGCACGTTTCTGAGCCTCTTGATTACGGTGATGGCGGCCTACCCGCTTTCCAAACCGCGTTTCCGCGGACGGAAATTCATTTTGCTGCTGTACGTGTTCAGCATGCTGTTTTACGGGGGAATCGTTCCGAGTTACATGCTGATGAAAGCCCTGAACCTGCTGGATACGATCTGGTCGATGATCATTCCGTTTTTGGTCGTGCCGTTCAACCTTTTGGTCGTCAAAACGTTTTTCGAGCAGCTTCCCGAAAGCATCGAAGAGTCGGCGGAAATCGACGGCGCGACCAATTGGCGCATTTTGCGCAGCATCGTGCTGCCGATCTCGCTGCCGGTGCTGGCGACGATCGGATTGTTTTACGCCGTGGGCTATTGGAACAACTACTTCCATCCGCTCTTGTTCATCAGCAGCGTCGATTTGAAACCGCTGCAGCTTTACCTGATGGACATGATTACGAGTTCCAGCGAAAATTTGAGCAAACTCAGCATCGAGGACAGCATGAACCTGACGCCGGAAAGCGTCCGCGCCGCGACTATCGTCGTGTCCATCGTTCCGATTTTGATCGTCTATCCTTTTTTGCAAAAATACTTTGTCCAGGGGATGACGATCGGTTCGGTCAAAGGGTAATCGCCTCATACGGTTTTACGGCGCGATATCCGGAGTCGCGGCTGTAAAATAGATCAACTTCCAAGACATCAGGAGGGGTAAACATGACAAAAAACGTGCTGCTGCGTAGTTTGGTTCTGATTTTGCTCCTGTCATTGGCCGCAGGCTGCGGCGGCGGCAACGGCGGAAAGGACAACGCTCCGTCGTCCGGAAGCGAAGCGGGCGGCGACAGCAAGCCCGTGCTGCGCATTCTCGGCAATTTCGCGCCCAACATCGATCCCGAAAGAGACATCATGGTCGGGGAAATCGAAAAAACGACGGGTTACGACGTGCAATACGTCATGCTTCCGCAGGACAAACCGGACGAAAAGCTGAACCTGGAAGTCGCTTCCGGGTCGTCCTACGACATTTTGACCTTGACCGCCCCGCAGTTTCACAAGCTGGTCGCCCAGGGCGCGTTGATGCCGCTGGACGACTTGATCGAACAGTACGGCGAGAACATCAAGAAAGTGATCAAGGAAGAAAGCTGGGATCTTTCCCGCATGAACGGGAAAATTTACGGCATTCCGCAAAAGAACGAACGTCCGAATATCGAGCAGACGATCGCGTATCGCCAGGACATTTTGGAAGAGCTCGGACTGAAGGTGCCGGAGACGGTCGACGAGTTTACGGAAGTGCTGAGAGCCGTGAAAGCCGCGTATCCGGACATGATTCCTCTGACCGGACACGGTACGGGCGATGGGGTGTTCATCCGGACGCTGCTGAGCGGATTCGGCATTTTCACGGACTGGACGGAAATCGACGGCAAGCTGGTCAACCGTTTCTCGCGTCCGGAAATGAAAGATTATATCGGCTACTTGCAGGAACTGTACAAGGAAGGGCTGCTGGATTTGGACTGGGGCGTCAACAAAGTCGCTTCCATGCAGGAGAAATTCACGTCCGGCAAAGCGTTCGCCATGCCGTTCGGCTGGTTCGACGGCCCCGCCGTTACGCCGGCGCTGGAGAAAAACGTGCCGGGCGCCAAACTCGGCGTGCTGAATCCGTTCAAGGACGCCAACGGCGAAGCGGGCATCCAGGCGAACCTGCGCATCCAATACATTCATGCGATTCCGAAAGACGCCAAACATCCCGAAGACGCGATGAAATACATGGACTTGAAACTGGAGCCGAACAATTTCACGTATTTGACGCTCGGCGTCGAGGGCAAACACTTCACCGTGGAAAATGGCGCTTATACGCCGATCATGCCGATTTTCACCGAAGAGCGGGGCAGCGCGTACTGGTTCCTGAACGGCATCGACGAGTACCGATATCCCGACATGTGGCTGGCGAGAACCCGCCGCGACCCGAATTTGTACGCGGCGTTCGAGCTGCTGAACAAGGAGTATGACAAGTACGCGCGGGAAAATCCGGCCGCGTTCGCGCCGCCGCTCGATGCCGTATCGCAATATCAACAAAGCCTCAACAAAAAGCAGGAAGACTACGTGATCAAAGTCATGATGGGCAGCGCGGATTTGGCCGATCACGACGCGTTCATGAAAGAATGGGAACAGTCCGGGGGAGCGGCCATCAACGAAGCCGTCAACGAATGGTACGCTTCCACCAAGTAAAAAAACGGACATGACCACATCCAAGCACACTGCGGGAGGCGGAGCGGAGATGAGGAGCGCGGTTGAGGTCAAAACCGACCGAAAACTGGGAGAGATCAGTCCGTACATTTACGGACAGTATTTCGAACATCTGGAAGACTGCATTTATCCGTCCGTTTGGGACGACCGGTCCCCGCACGCCGACGAGTTTGGATTGCGCAAGGACGTCATCCGGGAGGCGGCCGAATTGGCCGTCCCTGTCGTTCGTTGGCCGGGAGGCTGTTTCGCCGACCTGTACCATTGGGAAGACGGCATCGGGCCGGCTGCCGACCGGCCGGTGCGGCGCAATTGGCATTGGGGCGGCACGGAATCCAACCGTTTCGGGACGGACGAATTTTTGCGCTGGTGCGAGCTCGTCGGGGCGGAACCGTACATCAATTTCAATCTCGGAACGGGGACGCTGGACGAAGCGCTGCGCTGGATGGATTATTGCAACGGCGCCGAGCCGACGAAAGACGTGCTCGCCCGCCGGGCGAACGGGCGGGAGGAACCCTACAACGTCAAATTTTGGGGTATCGGCAACGAAACCTGGGGGACGTGGGAAGCGGGCAGGATGAATGCGGAGACGTACGCCTGGACGTTGGCGAACTGGTGCGAGTTCGTGCGCAAGGCGCAGCCGGACGCGCGCATCCTCGCCGTCGGTTCCAGCGACGCCAACGACCCGGATTGGGACCGCAAAGTATTGGAAGCGGCGGGAACATACATCGACTATTTGACGCTGCACACCTATGCGTGGTCCCTGGATCGCGCGACCGGCGCGGAGTATTACCCGGTCGTCTTTACCGCCGATTACATGCGGGAAAGAATGCGCAAAATGATCCGCGTCATCCAAGAGGCGTCCGGGCAATCGAGGCGGCCGATCCGCATCGCGGTGGACGAATGGAACATACGCCATTACGTGAAAGACGACAGCACCGGCAAAGAGCGGCTGTTTCGCCGCAGCCCGCGCACGCTGCAGGACGCCGTCTTTGCGGCGGGCGTGCTGAACGCGATGATTCGCCTGAGCCCGCATGTCGGCATGGCCAACTACGTGTTTCTGGTCAACGGCAACGGCGTCATGAACGTCGACGGCGATACGATCGTCCGCACGCCGCTTTACCACATCTTTCAACAATATGGACGCTGGATGCGGGGCGACGCGGTGGAAACCGTCGTGCACGGTCCGAAACGGGAAGCGCCAGCGCCGCAAATTCATCATCCGGGCTGTCCCGTACCCGAAGATTACACGTTGGCGGAAGTCGCGTATTTGGACGCGGCGGCTTCGCTGTCCGGAGATCGTCTGGCCGTGTCGCTGGTTAACCGGCACCAGTCCGAACCGATCACGGCAGAATTGACCGTTCCGGAATCGTTCGAGCTGGCGTCGGCCTGGACGCTCTATCATGACGATATTTACGCGTCCAACGATACGGCTGCGCCCGAGCGCGTCGTTCCGGTCCTGAGCGCGGCGGACGCCGGCGCGCGCGAATGGGAATGTCCGCCGCATTCCGTCGTGCTTTTGTCCTTTCGCCGCAAACCATCCCGACAGGCAGGTGACCAACCATGAAAATGATCAAGGAAAAGGAACGCGAAATACCGGTCGTCGCCGAGCCGGATGTGCTGGTGGTCGGCGGGGGACCCGCGGGGATCGGCGCGGCGGTGGCCGCCGCCCGCAACGGGGCCAAAGTGCTGCTCGTGGAGCGGTACGGATTTTTGGGCGGCAATTTGACGATCGCGATGGTCAACCCGATGTTCACGTTTCACGACGTCAACGGCAGGCAGGTGATCCGCGGCATCGCCGGTGAACTGGTCGAGCGGCTGATCCGGCTGACCGCGACGCCGGGGCACGTCACCGATCTCACCTTCGACAACGCCTCCATGACCCCGTTCGATCCGGAAGGCATGAAGCTGCTTCTGTTCGACATGGTGGAAGAAGCGGGCGTCGAACTGATGCTGCACACCGTCGTTGCCGACGCCATCCGGGAAGGTTCGGCCGTCACCGGCGTCATCGTCGAGAACAAGTCGGGACGCCAGGCGATCTGTCCGAAGCTCGTCATCGATTGTTCCGCGGATGCCGACATTGTCGCGCGCATCGGCGCTCCTTTTGTCAAGGGGAGGGAGAGCGACGGCGCGATGCAGCCGGTCACCTTGTTTTACCGGATCGGCGGCGTCGACATCCCCGCCTTGCGCCGGTGGATGAAAGATCACCGCGATTGGCTGAAAGACTCCCCGACCGACGAAGAGATCGACGGCAGCCAACTGCTCGCGTTTCTCGGCTTGAAGGATTTGGTCAAAAAAGCGATGGAGAGCGGGGAATTTCCGGCCGATGCCGCTCCGCGCATCTTGATGTACCAGTTGCCGAAGGACGGCCAAATCGCGGTGAACTGCACGCGGCTGCAGGGCATTGACGGCACGAACGCAGCCGATCTTACGCGGGCGGAAATCTCCACCCGCCGCCAGGCGTGGCAAATCCATCGATTTTTGCAAAAAAACGTCGGCGGCTTCGAACGTTCCTATATATTGGACACCGGCGTACAAGTCGGCGTACGGGAGACGCGGCACATTGTCGGCGATTACACGATGACCGAAGAGGACGTGCTTGCCGGCCGCCATTTCGAAGACGGCATCGCCTGCGGCACGTTCGCCATCGATATTCATCCGCCGGAAGGGGAGCAGCAAGTGTTCACCGGCTCGGGCAAAGCGGTGTACGAGATTCCCTACCGCAGCCTTCTGCCGCAAGGCGTCGACAATTTGCTGGTCGCGGGCCGTTCGATCTCGGCGACCCACAACGCCTTCGGCTCGATTCGGGTCATGGCGACCGCCATGGCGATCGGCCAAGGCGCCGGCACGGCGGCCGCCCAAGCGGTCAAACGCGGATGCGGCACGCGCGAAGTCGACGTTGCCGACGTCCGCCGGCGGCTGATCGAACAAGGCCAGTATTTGTTGAACAGCGTGGCGGAACAGGTCGTGGATCCGTCGCTCAAACTGCACAGGACGGACGGGTCCGGCAGCAACGCCAGCCATTACAATCCGTTCGCCTCGAAATAGACAAAAGTTTCATCTTGGTTCCGCTTGGTTCCGCACAGTTTGCCGCAAAGGGGGGTTTGGCCTTCGCTTGGGGCAAGGCTGGGATGCGGGGCGCCGGCCCGTCGCCGGCGCTTTTTTCGTTTCATTGGGGCTGTTTCGCTTCGATCAAGGTCTTGACCGAATCGCGGAGGACAAGTTGGGTGGACAGCATGATCTTCTTGTAGCCGTGCGAATGATTGGCGCGTTTGTCCAGCAGCAGCTTGGCGCCTTCGTAACCGAGCGCTTCGAAGTTCTGCTTCACGGTGCTGAGCGGCACTTTGGCGAACTTCGCGCTTTCGAAGTCGTCGAACCCCATGACGGAGACTTGGTCGGGGATGCTCACGCCTCGCTGCGTCAGCTCTTCGATGACTTCCAGCGCGCGCCGGTCGTTCGCGCAGAACAGGGCGGTCAGCTCGCCTTTCTCGATTTGCCGGATCAGCTTGGCGTAATTCAGCTCGCGCGGAAGATGCAGGAGGTCGTCGTCCGGCGTCAGCGACGCGTTGATCAGCGCGTGGCGGTACCCGTTGTAGCGCTCGATCTCGGTGCTCAGGTGAAAATCGTAGGCGGCGAATCCGATCTTCCGATGTCCCTGGTCGATCAAGTATTGAACGGCTTCGTAGGCGCCGTCATAGTTGTTGCAAGTGATGCAGTCGACGGGATAGCCCGAGGGAATCCGGTCCAGCAAAACGAACGGGATCGATTTTTTCCGGATTTCCTCCAAATATCCTTTGGCCGCGTCGGGATTGGCGGAATAAATCAACAGTCCGCGGTTGTCCGATTCGATCAGCTTCAGGATCAGCGCCCGTTCCTGCTCGAAATCGTTCTCGACGAATTCGATGATCAGCTTGCAGTTTTGCTGGCTGAGACAAGTCTGGATGCCTTTGATGATCTGCATATACGAACTGTTGTACATTTCATTGCCGGACATGACGAACGTCACGTAGCTGGACGCTTTGTCCGCCGCATTGCCCCGATCGACAACGAAGCTGCCCTTTCCCCTCACCCGATAAATGACCCCTTCATTCACCAGTTCGGCCAACGCTTTGCGCACCGTGATCGAGCTCACATCCAACAGTTTGGAAAATTCCGCTTCGCTCGGAATCCGGCCGTCTTTGCCAAGTTCGTTGTTTTCGATTTGCGACAGCACGTAGTCTTTCACCAGCCGATACTTTGGCAAAGTCGTTTCATCCTTGCGCATGGAAGTCACCTCAAAAGAGACATTTACTCTATTATAGCGCAATCTACGATAAAATGTATACTAACTTCGATAAAATTTATAAGTTTATAAATATATTAACGGCGAAAAACGTATGTGTTAATTTTGAAAAAGGTATTAGAACTTCGCTGGACTATTTTGCCATCACACTTGGATGTGCGGGTTGAATACGCTTACTTTTCGCGAAATGATGCAGGTTTTCCTACATACACATACGTTTATTTAATATAAAAGTATACTTTTTTTATGAGGGGTTGGTTTGAACGTGCAACTGCGAAAGGCGATTTCGAGAATCAAAAAACATCGGTACTTATACCTAATGGTGCTGCCGGGGTTTTTGACGCTGCTCGTTTTCCATTATTTTCCGATGTACGGAATCCTGGTGGCGTTCAAAGATTACAGCGCGGTCCAAGGCATTTGGAACAGTCCGTGGGTCGGATTCAAGTATTTCAACACGTTTTTCCATGATCCGATGGCCTACCGGGTGCTGCGGAACACGCTGCTGCTCGGCATATATTCCCTGATCTGGTCGTTCCCCGCTCCGATCATCCTGGCCTTGTTGTTCAACGAGCTTCGAAACAAGTATTTTAAAAAGTTCGTGCAAACGGTTTCGTATTTTCCTCACTTCATCTCGGTGGTCATCGTTGCCGGGATGCTGAAGGAATTCACGGCCAGAGACGGGCTCTTCAATCAAATTCTCGCTTTTTTCGGCAAGGAACCGATCATGTTCCTGCTGGAGCCCGAGTACTTTCGGACGATCTTTATCGCATCCGGCATCTGGCAGGGCGTCGGGTTCGGCACGATCATCTACCTGGCGGCGATGAGCGGCATCGATCCCACGTTGTACGATGTGGCCGAAGTGGACGGAGCGGGGCGATGGAAGAAGGTCGTGCATATCACGTGGCCCTGCATCCGGCCGACGACGATCATTTTGCTCATTTTCTCCATCGGGGGCATTCTCGGGACGGATTTCCAGAAAATCATCCTGCTGTACTCGCCTGAAACCTACAGCGTGGCGGATGTCATCGGTTCGTACGTATACCGGCAAGGCATACTCGGGGCGCAGTACGAGTATACGACCGCAATCGGATTGTTCATGTCCGTCGTTTCTTTCATCATCCTGTATATCGCGAACTGGGTCAGCCGCAAGGTGTCCGAAACGAGTTTGTTCTAGGAGGTATCGCGTTGAGAAAAAGAAGAGAAAGCTTCGGATCCAGAGCGTTCGACGTGTTCAATATTTTGATCATGATCTTTATTCTCGTCGTGGTGCTGTATCCCATCCTGAACATCATCGCGACTTCCCTGAGCAGCGCCCGCTACATCGCGTCGGGCAGCGTCACGATTTGGCCGAAGGGCTTTACGCTCCAGGCGTATACGGACGTGTTTAAAGATCCTTACATTTTCAAAGGTTACGTGAACTCGATCATTTACGCCGTCGGTTCGACCGGCATCATGCTGCTGTTCACGTCCTTGATGGCTTATCCGCTGACGATTCCGGAGTTCGCGGGCAAGAAATTCATTACCGTCTTTCTCGCGATCACGATGTTTTTCAGCGGCGGATTGATTCCGACCTATCTGCTGATTCGCAGCCTGCATCTTCTGGACACGGTTTGGGTCATGATCCTGCCCGGGGCGGTCGGCGCCTACAACGTGTTCCTGTTCCGGACGTTCTTCATGAACATCCCGTCGGAGTTGAAAGATTCGGCGCGCATCGACGGCGCCAACGATTTGATCGTTCTGTTCCGCATCGTCCTGCCTTTGTCGAAGGCGCTGCTGGCGACATTTGCGCTGTTCGGTCTGGTCGGCAGCTGGAACAGCTGGTTCGAGGCGATGATCTATCTCCAGAGCCAGGACAAATATCCGCTGCAAATGGTGCTGCGAAACTATTTGTTCTCGCTGGACACCAACGCGATCCAGGGGCGGGTCGGCGCGGGCAACGTCGCCATCAACGCGCCGGGAGAATCGCTGGATCCGAAGGCGGTGCGCATGAGCGTGATCGTCATTACGATGTTCCCGATCATGTTGATCTATCCGTTCTTCCAGAAACACTTCACCCGCGGGATATTGATCGGATCGATCAAAGGGTAAGCGATTCGAAATCGCATGCATGCGAAGGAAGCGTTGCGGGAAGGAGGTGAACAACCAAAGCGGGCTCTCTTTTGCATGGATGCTGTCTTTATACAAATCTGGTAATGGGGGATTCGAATGAGCAAATGGGCGAAAATGATGGGTCTCATCGCGCTGGTCGCAATGCTGGTCGTGATGACGACGGCGTGCACAAGCGCCGGGAAATCCGGCAACAACAACAGCGGCGAAAATGCGGATTCCGATCCGAATGTTTCCGACGAAAAACCGCTGTCTTTCACCGTCATGCTTCCGGCCGAAGGCGTCGACAACGAGAACAGCATGATCGGCAAAGAGTGGCTGAAGCTCATGGAGCAGAAAATGGGCCGGAAGCTCAACATCAAATTCCAATACGTCCCGTCATCCGAATATGACGAGAAAGTCAAGCTGTTGATCGCGAGCAACGATCTGCCCGATTTCTTCATGACGCCGCTGTTCTACGATATTACCGAGATGGCGAAGCAGGGACAGATTTTGGAGCTCAGCCAATATAAGGATTTGATGCCGAATTACATGAACTATCTCAGCACGGTCAAGAACGGGATGGCCCGGGTGACCACCGCCGAGGGAAAACTGTACAAATTCGTCGAAACGTCCATTCCGCGCTTTCCGCCGGACAAAGGCATGCTGATCCAGAACGTCACCTCTTTCCGCTACGACGTGCTGAGGGACAACAATATCAAGGTGCCGGAAACTTTGGACGAACTTTACGATGCGGCCAAGAAACTGAAAGAGCTTTATCCGGACAAGTATCCCGTCAACACGAGATGGAACGATTTGCGCTCGCTGTTCTGGGCGAACCATGTGCAGAGCGGCATTTACTGGAACGGGGAAAAGTACGTGTTCGGCGTTCTCGAGGAAGGTTACAAGGACGCGATCCGGTTCGCCAGCAAGCTGTATACGGAAAAACTGCTCGATCCCGAGTACACGATCGATACCGACGATACGCTGAAACGGAAGGCGCTGAACGGCGACAACTTCATTTGGCTGGCCGATTGGTTTACGCTGCCGGGCGAGTACACGCGGCTGTCCAATGACGGCAAAATCTTCGGCGTCACGCTGTACCCGAGCAATCCGAAGTACGGGACGGCCTGGCAGCAAGTGTCGAACGGCAACGACCCGGACATCGGCTGGGCGCAGTTCTGCATCAGCGCCAAAGCGAAAAATGTGGAGGACATCATCAAGTTTGTCGATTTGCAATATTCCGAAGACGTCATTCGGCTGATCACGTGGGGCATCGAAGGGGTGACCTACGAAATCGGGGAAGACGGCAATCCGACCTTCGTGGAAGCGTTCAAAACCGCCAAGGATCCGTGGCTGGAAGGAGACAAATACGGCATGCGCGCGAGCCGGCACTATCGTCCCGGCCTGCAAATCGCCGCCGACTCCAAGGCGTTCGTCGATTTCGCCGCGACCGACTACACGGTGTTCAACGGCAAGTACGAGGAAGTGCCGATCGAGAAATCGCCGTTCTTGCGGGAGCTGCCGATGCCGAACAATCCGTACGTACCGGCTTGGTACAACGAACCGCCGATTCAGTTGACGCAGGATGAGAACCAGCGGGTTTCCGAGATCATGAACCCGATCTACACGTTCGTCGCGGAGCAGCAGGCGAGATTCGTCGCCGGCAAGGAAAGCTTCGACAAGTGGGATGAGTTTATCGCCAAACTCAAGAAGCTGGGCGATATCGACGAAGTGTTGAGAATTTACAACGATGCCGCGCAGCGGGCGCTGTCCAAGTAACGTTTCGCCGCGTCCTTCCGCCGCAACCCGCGGCGGAGGGGCGCTTCAACCCATCATTATTTCAACCCATCATTATTAAGGAGGGAATTGATATGAAGTCCGGCAAATGGACGACGGTGAGCCGGCTGGCTTGCCTGCTGCTGATCGTGTTCATGATTCCGGGAACGGCATTGTCGAAAGGGGTGGCGAAGAAACCGGAGGCGAACAAGCCGTTCATGATCAAAGTCGTCGACGCCGAAACGGGAAGAGGCATTCCGCTCGTGAGGCTGGAGACGACGAACAATATCGTTTACTATACCGACAGCGCCGGGGTGGTCGCGTTCGATGAACCGGGCCTCATGAACCAGAGCGTGTTTTTCCACATCTCCAGCGACGGCTATGAATATCCGAAAGATTTCTTCGGCTACAACGGTACGGCGGTCGACGTCACGCCGGGCGGCAGCGCCACGATCACGATGACGCGAACGAATTTGGCCGAGCGGCTGTACCGCGTCACCGGCGAGGGCATTTACCGCGACAGCGTGCTGCTCGGCTTGAAGCCTCCGATCAAGGAGCCGCTGTTGAACGGGCGCGTCATGGGACAGGATACGGTGCAGACGATCATCTACCGCAACCGCCTGTACTGGTTTTGGGGCGATACGAACCGGCCCGCCTATCCGCTCGGCAATTTCCGCGTATCGGGCGCGACGTCGAAGCTGCCCGGCAAGGGCGGGCTCGATCCGGATGTCGGCGTCAATCTGGAATACTTCACCAATGAGGAAGGGTTCGTCAAAAGCCTGGTGCCGCCGCTGGACGACGGGGCGGGGATCGTCTGGGTGCACGGCCTCATGACGGTGAAGGACGAAACGGGCCGGGAGCGGCTTTTGGCCGGCTACAGCACGCACAATCCGGAAACGGTCAGTTTCGGCGTCCTGATTTTCAACGACGAGAAAGAAGAATTCGAGCATCTCGTGCGATTCCCGGACAAGGACGATTGGCGGCACCCGGGAGGGCAGGCTATGTATTACGAGGAAAACGGTGTCGGCTACTATTTGTTCACCGAGCACCGCATGCCGAATTTGCGGGTGCGCGCCACGATGGACGCGATTGCGGATTATACGCAGTACGAATCCTTTACCTGCCTCGCGCCGGGAACGACGTTTAACGGCGCCGACACGCAAGTGGAACGGGACGAGAACGGCCGCTTGGTGTGGGGTTGGAAATTGAACACGCCGCCGCTCACGCAGGACCAGGAGAAGCAGTTGATCCAACTGGGGGTGATCCATGAAGACGATCCGCATTATTTCCAGCTGAAGGACGCGGACACGGGCGAAGAAGTTTCCGTCGCACAAAACGCGGTGGAGTGGAACGAGTACCGTCAACGCTACGTCATGATTGCGCAGCAATTGTTCGGCAAAACGTCCGTCCTTGGAGACATGTGGTACGCGGAGGCGCCGTCGCCGCAAGGGCCGTGGACGACCGCGAAGCGCATCATCTCGCACGACAACTACACGTTCTACAACCCGGCGCTGCACGAATACTTCTTCAAGGAAGGCGGACGATACATTTATTTCGAAGCGACGTATACGAACACTTACACCGACCACGTCCCGACACCGCGCTACAATTACAATCAAATCATGTATAAACTGGACCTGGCCGATCCGAGGCTGGGGCTTGAGCCCGTCCGGGAAGGCGCGGGATCTTCCGCGAATTAAGCCGGCCGCGCCGTCCCTTCGCCTGTTTCGTGAAGGGGCGGCGCGATCGGATGCGCAGTCCAAGGGGGGAGCCGATGAAGACAGCATACTTCGTGGACGGTTATCACGGCGGCATCAAGGGCCACATGCCCTTGGGCGCTTGGGCGGACGTGCTCCGGCGGCTCGAGGAACATCCCGAGTGGAAGCTGTGTCTGGATATCGAACCGATTTCCTGGGATGTCCTGCGCAGAACCGATCCCGCATCTTACGAAACGATCCGGCGGCTGCTGGAGCATGAACCGTCCCGGGTCGAGATCGTCGCCGCGAGCTACGCCCAGCCTTTCGGATGGGTCATCGGCGGCGAGAGCAACATTCGCCACCTGATTCGCGGCAGAGCGATCGTCCGCGAGCATTTTCCGGGCGCCGTCGTCGACACGTATGCCACACAGGAGCCCTGCTGGAGCAGCTGCCTGCCGCAAATTCTCCGTTCGCTCGGATACAAGCGAGCCGTGCTGAAAAATCCGGGGACGGCCTGGGGCGGCTACGCTTCCGGCATCGACCGCGAAACCGTGCTGTGGGTCGGACCGGACGGCACGGCGATTCCTTGCGTGCCGAGATACGCTTGCGAAGAGCTGGTGAATTGTTGGGAGACCGAAGCAGGCCTCATGGAGCCGGATTTTGTGGAAAAATGCCTGGAACGGGGCATTGGGCATCCGGTCGGCAGTTTTTTGCAGGATTTGGGCTGGCCGGCCGCACCGCGGCTGAACCGGGAAGGGATCCGGTACGTCACCTGGCGCGAATACATGGAAGAAATCGCCGAAGCGCCGACGGAGGAGTGGCATTTCACGCAGGAGGATATCCGGTGCACCCTGCCGTGGGGAGAGGGCACGCTGCAGCGGATGGCGCGGGAGGTGCGGGCGGCGGAAATCAAGATTCTCGCGGCGGAGAAGCTGGCCTCCATCGCCGGCGCCCTCCGCGGCTACGCTTATCCGGCGGAGAAGCTGCAGGCGGCGTGGGACCAGCTGATGTTGTCCCAGCACCACGACGCCTGGATTTGCGCGACGACGAGAGAGGGGCGCGAGCAGTGGGCTTGGCAGGCCGGCGCGCAGAGCTGGATGGCGGAACTTTTGTGCGATGAAGTGCTGGACGAAGCGATGGACGCGTTCCTTCAGGAAGGAGATGGAGAGACGGCGAGCCGGATCCGGGTGTTCAACCTGTCGGGCGTCGAACGGACGGAGCTGACGGAGATCGAAATCCCGCTGCCGGGTGATGTGTCGGCAGAGGTGCCGGCAGACGCGTCCGGTGTGCGGATCAGGGATGCCGAGGGAGCCGAAATCCCGTGTCAGCTCGTCCCGACGCGGATGAACCGCCAGGACGGCCGTATCCAGGCGGGCCGTCTGCTCTTTGAAGCGGCGCCGCCCGCCATGGGATATCAGACATACGCGATCGAGTGCGTCTCTTCCGGCGATGTGCGGACCGGGCCCGGTCCGGACGATCGTCGGGCATTCGCGTTCACGGAAGGCGATCATGTCGTCGTCGTGACGGACCTGTACGACATCCGCCTGGACACCGCCCGCGGCGGGGTCATCACGAGCTGGTACGACAAAGCGCTGAACCGCGCGATCGTGTCCGCCGACCAACCGTTTAACGAATACGCGGGATTTCTCGCGGAGCACGACCGTTGGGCCAGCAGCACGGAAACGCCGGCCGACGTGACGATCAAAGAAAACGGCCCGCTGCGGGTTGTCGTCGAAATCAAGGGCAAGTTCGCGGACGCCGATTTCGCGACCACGTTGTCGGCGGCCAGGGGCCGAAGAAGGGTCGACTTCCACGTCCGGTTTCATTACGGAAGGGAAACTTGGATCGGCCATCCCTGGCGGATGGCGCCCGAGCATCGCAGTACGGAGCGGAGAAAGTCGCACCATTATACGCGGTACAAGCTGCAGGCCCGCTTTCCGATGAAACCGGACGGCCGGCGGCTCTATAAAAACTCCGCTTTCGACGTGACGCTCAGCCGCCACGAAGACACGCACTACGAACGGTGGGACGAAATCAAGCACAATATCATCCTGAATTGGATCGACGTCTACGATGAGCGCAGCAACTACGGGCTGGCCGTGTTTTCCGACCATACGACCGACTATTCGCATGGACCGGACGGCGTGACGGCGCTCACGCTCGGTTGGGGAGGCGAGGGCGGTTTCTGGTGGGGCAGCCGTCCTTTGACGGGAATCTCCGAGATGCGGTACGCGCTGGTGCCGCACGGCGAACGCTGGGAGCGCGCGGGCATCCAGCAGGAATGCGCGAACTGGATGCAGCCGCTCGTTCCGATGTACGGCCGCTTGTCCGGCCCGCCTTCCGCGTCGCTTTTTCGCGTGACGGATCCTTCGATCGAAGTTTCCGCCGTATGGCGCAGCGGCGACGATTTGTTCGTGCGGCTGTACAATTCCGGCCCGGAGGCGCGCCGGTTCTCCCTCGTCGTGTCCGGAGAAATGGAAGTCGGCGGCATGTGTCTGACCGAGCTGGACGGCAGATGGAAAGAGGACCTGCAGCCTGCCGAACGGCCGGACCGAAGCCGCGAGGCGGCGCTGTCGCTGGCGCGGCACGGCCTGGTTGCGATTCGACTCCAAGGATTTCGCGCGGCACAGACGAAGTCATAAGATGGGAGCAAAGAATTGAACACGAAAAAAGAAATTTTGTACCTTGTCGAGAAGCTGCTGAGGAAAAAAGATCAATTTCTGTACACGAAAATCGCCGAGATCGAATTCGCCGGGTTTACGACCCGTGAACATTTGACGCTCGCCGAAGCGGAAGCGCAGCCGGTTCTGCCGTTCGCCGAGGGAGACCGGTGGGGCGGCGATTGGACGTACGGCTGGTTCCGGTCGACCGTGACCGTGCCGGAACAGGCCGCGGGCAAGCGGCTCGTGGCCAAGCTGGACTTCGGCTGCGAAGCGACCGTTTTCGTCAACGGCGTCGTCAGAGGGGCGATGGATCTCCATCACCACGAGGTGACGTTGACCCGCAGCGCCCGGCCCGGCGAGCGGTTCGAGATTGTCGCGGAAGCGTACGCGGGCCATTCGGGCAAACAGCCGACGTTCGGGCAGTCGCATCTGTGCGTGGTCGAAGAGGAAGTATACCAATTTTTCATCGATCTGGAATGTTTGTTCGACCTCCGCCATCATCTCGACGCCGATTCGCTGCGCGTGGCGGAAATCGACCGCTGTCTGAC
>Ga0207866_1001177_pt1 | contig 27818 bp, 25 predicted proteins | sample HigsolmetaAR203D_FD_184835 | JGI IMG/M metagenome (GOLD analysis project Ga0207866, IMG submission 184835) | Ionic liquid and high solid enriched microbial communities from the Joint BioEnergy Institute, USA - AR20-3-D (SPAdes) (version 2) ...
TCTGTTCAATATAAACGAGACTAGATTTTCTGAGCTAAAATGAAAAGGTTAATCTTAAGAATCGATTAACCTTTTAATTGATTTTATATTTTCATACCATTAAGGATTACTCTTCGTTGGTTTTTTGAATTAGAATATCTTTAAAAGCCTTTGCAACTTCTTTACCTTGTTCTTCTGTATAATAGGGAGTATTAAAGGCATTCTTAAAGAGTGATCTCATCTCAAAGATACCCAGTTCATTAGATGTTAATAAGTAAGTACTTTGAGCTTGTACTATATTTGGATCCCCTGAAAATCTATTTTCAAAATACAGACTAAATCTCACCTTATATCTATCTTCAAAGTAATATCTTAATAGGTCGTTTATTGGTTGTGGAATATTAATAAGCATATTACCAATGTTAAAAGCATCTACATCTGCAATAAAATCTGTTAGTGAAAATTTAGAAACACCTTCATTCGGATTTCCTATCAGATATAATGCCGCATCATAAGCTGAATTATAGCCTTCAATAGTCGCGGCCCCTCCAGCAGCATCAATTAAATCTCCTGCCCAACCAGCAAAATCTACAACTGCCTGATTGCCAGTTCCATAATGCAATACACTATTAAGTGTAGCCGCTAGATGAGGAACATCAATCGGTATCTTATATTCTGGATCATAAATTTCATAAATGTAAGGATTTTTTAATTGTTCGTTAACTTCATTGATAAAATCTGTATCTATAGAACCAGCTGTCATATCCCATAAGAAACCGTCAAATCTCTCTCTTCTTAGATATTGGCATACAAGTTTATTAGCTTGCGTCACATCGTTACCAGAATAATTTAAGGCAATAGTGTAAATTTGATCAATTTGATCAAAGAACCCGTGATTAGGAATATCTGGACCAATAGGATATTCTATTGAAGGATCGACGATACTTTCTCCATTATATCTGCCTGATTTTATATTGTTATCAATTTCGATATATCCATCACCGGAACCAACAGTAATAGTTGAAATTTGATCAAATGCCCAGTTGCTTGGTAAAGGATATCCTAGATTTCCACTATATCCAGTAGACATACCACTTACAAAACTAGTCGTTGCTAATCCTCGTTTTGAGACCTCAATACAAACAGCTCTGGGGCCATATACCCCAATTTTATATAATTTGCCCAAATTAATCATCCGTTCATTTACACCCGTAAAATAAGGTATCACATTCTCAGTTATTTGGTAGCCAAGGACATCAAAATCAACGGCAAAATAAATAGTAGTATCTTTCAGAAAACCATATTCTCTAGCTGCCTTATATGCTGCATCTGCGTCTAGTCTGCCTTGTTCTCTAGTAAAATACTCTAAGTAATTCCCTCTTGTTTGATAGATTGGAAAAACTGTAAATCCAGCGTTAAAAATATTATCTAACTCTCCAGGCTTAATCTTTTTGTCCAAACCTCCTGAAACGTTTACGAGATAACGACCAATTGTTTGATATCCTGCATCTTTTAATGCTTGAGCCCTAGCAGGTGTCACTTCTGTTATACAATCACATGCTGTACCTTTACGTGTAGGATCTCCTTTACTTTGCAATAAGGAAAGCCAAGTCTGTTTACCTGCAATACCATCAGCAGGTAACATTACGAATTGCTGAAAATTGGTTACTGCATTTTTAACTGTAGTGCCATATTGACCATCAAAGGCTCCCGGATCAAAATTGTTTACATATAAAGCATATTGAAGTAGTTTTATAAAGTTTGTTTTAGTACTTCCGACATTCAAAGTTGGTAAGAGACTTGTTGTTGTAGGACCAACACTACCAGTTTGTTGCTCTGGCGGAATACCTTCCTCTGTTTGAATTCCATAGATTAATGCTTTATTAGTAGCTCTTTGGTAATGACCATCAGCAGGTTGAACACCTGAAGTTGTATAGTATTTGTAATTAAGATCACGCTGCATTTCCCTGATTCTTGGGTCTCCACCATGAGTGAGAACATAAGCATCCATTGTTAAAAACGCTTTAAATACGTAAGCATATACTTTTCCATCACGAATAGGGAGTCCAGCATCGGTTTGCAGTTTTATTACAGCAGCCTTTGTACCTTCACCAAACGTACCTGTGAAACCGGTTGGATTGTATCCTTTACAATACATAGCACCTTGCAGAATTCTAACAATATTTTGTCCTTTTTCATCTGTAGGAACACTCCCCTTTTCCATTTCTCCCCAAGCTTTATAAGCAGCTTCTGTTCCTGGGCCAAAGTTATTAGATGGAGTTGTAATTCCTAATTCAATTTGTAAAGCTCTTGTCAAGGAATACATCGTGGACCAACTAGTCTGTCCAGTTTCAGGTGCTAGAACGTAACCGGGTTTTCCTCCGTAAACAAGGTTTACCCACTGCTGAACTTTTAACACCATTTCATCCATCAAACATTTCTCCTTTCTTTTGTCTTACATACTTATCCTAATGGATAATAAAAAGATAAAACTCCCAAAAAAAGCTATGAAAAGTTTGATAAAATTCCCTTTTGAATGATTTTGTATCCAAAAAGGATTTCTCGTGAAATAAACCAGAAATAGATAACAAAAAAGGAAGAATAAATATGTGGACAGATGATGATTTAGAATACGACGTAAAATGCACTAAGTTTCTATCAGGTGCAGGATGTTTAATTTGAGGATCTATTCTTCTTGTGATTATTATTGTTTCGGCTGTTTCATTATCTACAAAGGTATTGGATAAACTTGAAACAGGGGATAAGGAACTTGTTATTAGCAAACCTCCTAATCAAAAACATATCATTAAAGTGATAGAAAAAGGACGTGGCTTTCATTTCGTTGACCCAACTGTTGTGATTTCGTATAAAAAATATAAAATCCAATGTGAAATCAATAATGATATAAAAGATCTAACCCCTTCTGATATTTCAATAAGTTGGAAAAATAACGAAGAAGCATCTGTAATCAACGGTGATAAAATCCCCAATAACAACGGTTTAAAATTCCCCAAAAATAACAGATAATCGTTTCGAAGCAATGTCTTAGATGGAGTAGAGAAACGATGCTGAAGATTGGGGAATTTTTTATGATCGACAGTTGTATCAGAAAGGCTGGACACAACAGCGATTGCCAAAGAAACATGTTTTGATCGGAAAACCATGAATAAATCCTATCTCGAATGGGGAAAAGTATTCGGCGATGATGTATGAACAACAGCCATTTTAGATAGACGCCATTACCTTTAACATTAAAGGAGATTTTTACCGCCTCCGAGAAAAGAAAAAAGCAGGTCTTTATCCTGCCCAGTTATCGAATTAATCGTTCAAAATGGGGAATTTCATTTCGTTGAAATTGGGGAATTTTCAATCGGTGTTGACAATTCTGCTATTTGGTGAGAAACAATCCCCAGAGGTTTTTGAATTTAAAGTTCCAAACAAAGTGTCAAAGTCTAATCCATTTCAAGTTGTTCAAAGAAAATTAGGGTTTATCCCTTTTCAAAAAAGCGAATCTCCCAACCATGTCAATGTCGTAGAATTAAGAAGGAACACCTACTCAAAAGGAATGATGCATTCCTATGATAAAGTACCTATTCAAGTTTATTATGGAAAAATGGGGACGACTTACAGAAATATGGTGAGTTTTTAGGAAATGACCATTATGACATGGACTTTTTTCAAATTATTTGGGATGATGAACAGCATGTAACGATTTATGCAAGGGAACCCAATAAAGGTGTAGTAGAAACAATGAAAATTGAATTCAATAAAAAGGAGCTGATGGCTTTTTTGGGGATTTATAAAAATCTCGACTTGTGGATAATTGTTTTAAAAATGTTCGTATAAACTTAGGAGAATTGGTATGAATAAACAAAAAAGTGGGATTATTGAACAATATTGAAAGACCATTTTGATGGTTTTTGGAAGATGCATTCCAATCTCTTTCCAAAATCGTATCAGGCAGATATCCAAGAAACAGTCGAAAAAGCAATTAAATTTGGTACTAGCGACTTAGGATATGCGAGATATGAGTGTTTGGGTTGCGAAGGAGAACCAATTCGGTTATCGTTTGCTTTACTTGTAAAAGCCGTTTTTGTCATAAGTGTGGAAAGAAGTATACGGACGATTTGGCAGATAAACAACAGGAAATGATATTCAATGTTCCACATAGACATATGATGTTAATATACCAAGGGGATTAAGGAAGATATTTTTTCAAGATCGTAAAAAATTAAACGAGTTAAGCAAACAAGTAGCTGAGGTGTTTCAATTTTACTATCGTCGCAAAAGCAAGAAAAAGGGACCTACAAGTCGGGATTATTACCGTTATTCATACAATTGGTAGGGATTTAAAATTCAACCCACATATCAATGCTTTAGTACCGAAGGTGCTTCCAATTAATTGATACAACCCCTCCGAAAATGGTTTTTAACCATCGTCAGTTCTTACATTGGTACAATCCCTGCCGGTTATGAAGTGGCAACAAAAAATGGACAACATGGTAAAACTAATAAAAATTTTTACGATTGCACAATATTATAATACCTCCGGGAATGGGTTGGGTAAAAGTCGATCCAAATTCAACCTATGGTTGGGTTGATACAGTGCTATCAATTATGGTTGCTCAAAAAACTGATCAATAGACCATAAACTAAATTAGTCTATGTAAAACAAGACCATCACTATGATGAGGTGGTCTTTTTTCATTCACTTGAATTGGATATTGGGTAAAAAATGATTGTTTCTTCATTTGTTCTGAAGTTTGTCTTGCATTTTTCTGACATGCCCAAAAAACATCTTCTTGTTCTATATTGTAATTTTCTCGGAATCACCAGACTTATGTTTATAAATTGAACCACATAGGAGGGGCTCCATTTATTTGGTATTTTGATATTTTCTGAACTTTTGAATTTCGTATTCCCTGCAGAATCTACCCAAAATATATCGGCTTTAGAATAAGTTTTTTTCAAATGGGATAGTTTGCTTATGATTTGTTCATCTGATGCGCGTTGGAGTGCTTTTGCTTCATGGTGCCACATTTTTTCTAAATTGGTTCCGTCTTTATAAATGTTATCCCCGATCGTAAATAAGTCCGCTATAGAAACGAATAGAAGGGAAAAGAGGATGGAGCTCAAAGGAAACAGCATAATCGCTATGATAATAATCATCAAATATTTTGATAACAGCGAATTTCTTCTCTTCATTGTTTCACCCGGTATCCGATGCCTCGAATGGTTTCTATGATCTGCGGAGAACTTGGATCGATTTCTATTTTTTCTCTTAAATAACGAATATGGACAGCTAAAGTTTTATCTCCTTCTATGTAAGGTTCATCCCAGACGGCTTCAAAAATTTGTTCTTTTGTCAAAATTTGATTCGGATGTTGAAGCAAATACATAAAAATTTGATATTGTTTGCTTGTTAATAATATTTCTTTACGAGTCTGTTTATCGAAAATGCGATTTTCATTTACATTTACTTGAATGTGGCCAAGCTCGATGCATTCTGATATGGATTTTCCAAAACGTCTTAGGAGCACTTCAATTCTCGCTGCCAATTCGTCCGGATGAAAGGGCTTTGTTAAATAATCATCAGCAAATTGAAGTCCCTGCAGCTTATCATCAATGGAAGTACGAGCAGATAACAATAAAATGGGGATATTGGGATAATCTTTTTTCATCCTTTGTCCAATAGTAAAACCATCCAAACCCGAAAGCATCACATCCAAAATGACTAAATCGGTTTTTTGCATCACCGTGTCTTGCAAGGCTTGCTCTCCGGAATAAAACCATTCTATTTTATAGCCCCTTTGTTCAAGGTCTTCCTTGACCATATTGCCAATTTCAAGATCATCTTCAATATAAGCAATGGTTTTCATGGAAATCACCCATCCCTATCATAAAATAAAAACAATGGATAATAAAGGAAAAGAAGAATCTTCCTTCAGTCTATCATTCGTAGAGTCTTTCCTCGTTCATATACAACTATCCCGTCTTTTTCGAAAATGATGGTCGACCGAAACAAAACGTCACACCTGTATGACAAAGGGGGAATCAAAGTTGATTTATGAAAAAATTAAAAATAAATATCACTATCTTTTGAGCCAACTGGCCAAGAAGATCGAAGCAGAATTGAATCAAATATAATCGTTTTGCGTATAGTGTTCGTTCACCCATGCCTTAAAATTGATGATCCATATAGAAGAAGACAAGGACTGCCGATATAATGGGCAGTCCTTGTCTTCTTATACATACATTTGCAATCCCGATGGCTTCCATATCGTTAATGAGCTCCTTCTTCTGAAGGATTTCGATGTTGAATATGGCTGGTCAGCCAAGCAATTGCGGCTGCAAACACGAGATAACCCATTAAGATCCATGTTTGTGTTTGTAATTGTGACCAGTCTCCTAAAGAGATGACATCTTGGAAGCTGCGAAGGGAATGGGCCATTGGAAGATTTTCGCCGATGACTCTCAATAGCGGTGCGTTCAATTCGATAGGGAATGTTCCTCCGCATGTCGCCAGTTGAAGAACCAAAAGTGTAACCGCCATAAATTTGCCAAGGATACCAAATACGGTCACCAACATCAAAATAAATGTCATAAACGTAAAAGAAACAATGATACTAGACAGAATGAACAATGGGACACTGGCTACATCGATATCGAACCCGAATAGGATTACTGCGTCTACAATAAGAGCTTGAATGAATCCGATGAAATACACTAATCCTAATTTATTGATAAAGTGAATCGTTCCACTTACTTGTACATCTTTTCTTCGACCAAGCGGAAGGATATTGGACGCCATAATTCCGCCCACATAAAACGCTAAAGAAAGAAAATAAGGAGCAATTCCCGTACCGTAGTTTGGAACATGTGAAAGATTAGATTTCTCCAATTGAACCGGTTCGGCAAACATGGAGGCGATGTCATCGTTGTCATGAATATTGGACGTTTTCTTGGCGGCTTCATTTAATTTTGTCGATAACTCTTTTGAGCCGTCTGACAATTGGACAAGTCCATTCGTTAATTGATTGGCACCATGATCTAGTTGGTTTTCACCGTTTGCCAATTGATTTACTCCAGTTTGCAAGGAAGAAAATCCTTGCTGCCATTGATGAAAACCATTGGCAAATTGGACCGTTCCGGCGGATAATTGTTTCGCTCCGATGGTGGCTTCATTCATCTTGTCGCCAAATTGTTTCATGCCTTCTTCGATTTTCGCTTGTCCTGCCGCTAATTTCTCTGAACCTTGGGCCAGCTTTGATTGGCCGCTTTTCAATTGTTGCGTTGCTTTTGCTATTCCATCAGACATGGCGACGATTTGTAGAAATTGAGGATCTTTTTGCGCCTCTGGATGCGTTTTGATATACTGTTCCAATTGTTTCTTCAGTGCGTTCGCCGCATCGTTCACACGGGCTTGTCCTTGAACTAATTTCTCATTCCCGCTGGCCCAATCCTTTGTTCCTTCTGTTAATTGATTCATTCCGGATTCCAATGTTTCATGTCCTTTCGATAGCTGGGACATGCCATTGTATAGCGATAATGATCCGTTTTGAATTCTATCCAACCCTTTGTTTAACTCTTGCTGACCGGTTGACAGTTTTCCGGTTCCTTGTTGAAGTTGAGCCGTCCCGTTTTCCAGACGATGTATCCCTTCAGACAGTTGAACCATTCCGTTTTTTTCTTTCAAAATCCCTTCATTTAATTGCTCCGCACCGTCACTAGCTTTCTTGAGCCCCTTTGCTAATTGCTGAAACTTGGAAAATACGCCATCCGCATAAGATTTTGTAATGCTGTCGGCTATTTTTGTTTTCATTTCTTCCGTTGCGGTCGAGCTGATTTGTGAGGCGACATAGCTTTTGCCTGGATTCAATTGATAAATTAGTTTGGCGGGTTGGGGATGTTCATCCATCAACGTACTGATTTTTTCGGAAAAATCTTTGGGAATGGTGATGACCATATAGTAATTGCCATCTTTTAAGCCTTGTTCAGCCACCTTTTTCGAGACAAAGTGGAAATTCAAATCTTTGTTTTTCTTCAATTCTTTGACAAAGTCTTTCCCCGCATGAATCGGTTTGTGATCCATCATCGAACCTTGATCTAAGTTCACAACCGCAACGGGCAATTTGTCCAATCGTCCGTATGGATCCCAGTATCCTGCTATAAAGAATCCGGCATAGAGTGAACTACCCTCCACTTATCAACCTTACGGTTTGATTGAAGTGGGGGCTTCTCGGGTAATCCCGTCTAATGACAGAAAATTGACCGAGCTAACCCTCTCGTTCCGAAAGTTATTATTCTTTATGCTAATAAGCGTAATCCCTCATTTTTGATATTGATTGCTGAATTGTGATCGCGATCTAATACAAAGCCGCAAGAACATTTATATACACGTTCAGATAATGGCATTTCTTTTTCCTTGCCGCAACATGAACACTTCTTAGTGGAGGGAAACCACTTATCAATTTTCACAAGTTGTTTCCCCTGTTCTTTTAGCTTATACGCTAAGAAAGTAGTGAACATCCCCCAGCCGTTATCATGAACGCTTTTTCCAAAGTTGAGGGCTTGAGACATGCCTTTCATGTCTAAGTCCTCAATAATCACAGCGTCATAGTTTGTTGCTAATTCTTTTGACTTATGATGAAGAAAGTTTCTGCGCTGATTCGCTGTCTTTTCATGTAGCTTAGCCACTTTCAGGTGTTGTTTTTCCCATCTTGCAGAACCTTTCTTTCTTCGAGAAAGAATTCGTTGTGCTTTTGCTAATTTATCTAAGGCTTGCCGATAGTAACGTGGGTAATTGGCTTTCTTACCCTGTTCACTCTCGACATATAGACCATCCATAGCAAAATCCAAACCAACAACTTTCTGTATTTTAACTGGACGAATATCTTTCTCATATTCTGTCAAAATTGAAATGTAGTATTTGCCTGTCTTTGTTTTAGAAATAGTGCAAGATTTGATTTTATAATCAGCAGGTATCTCTCTATGCTGTTTCATTTTTATTGGCTTTTTGATTTTTGGCAGTTTGATATGACCATTTTCTAGCTTAATATTTCCGTTGACCATATTAGTTGTATAGGATTGTTTTGCTTTACGATTTTTGAACTTTGGAAAATCCGCATTTCCTTCAAAGAAATTCTTATAAGCAGTCTGTAAGTTCATTTGTGCATTTGCCAAAGCTAAAGAATCCACTTCTTTTAGGAATGGAAATTCACTTTTATATTTTGCAGGAGTCGGAAACTTTTGCTTTTTAAGCAATTCTTTATCATCCTTGAACTTTTCATACGTTTCTTTGCGTTCAGCTAACATCTTATTGTAGACAAAGCGAACACAACCAAATGTCTTAGCTAATAATGCGGATTGTTCTTTGTTTGGTAACAAACGAAACTTGAAAGCTTTGTTTTGCTTGGCCATATCAATTCACCTCACTTTGTGCGGAAAAATTTCGTATATATTGATTATACCGTAAAAAATCCGTACAATCAATATGAGGTGATAATCATGAGAGAAGAGAAAGAACGTGTAGAAATTCGTATGCCTAAGACGATATTAGAAAAATTGGAGCAATATCAAAAAGAAAATGGGATTCCAACTAGAACAGCCGCAATCTTAGAATTGTTGAGAAAGGGATTGGAAAAATAACTTTGGCTAAAGCCAACCGAAATTCATCTCCCACCTACTCATTGGTGCTATTCGCACCTTCACATTCCTAGAGGATGGGAGACTTCTTTCGGAAAGACGTTAAAGGAACAATCAAAAGAAATACTAATGCAATCCGCCCATGTTTATGAGCCCACATCAATTTTAAGTCTTTGTAAATTAATTTGATTCCTTTCATTCTTACCTCCTTGCCATGGTTGAAAGTTATATAGCCATTTTTTTATCATAAATTTTTTTATCCATATTGTATAATATATAATTAATTACAATAAGATAGCTTTCAGTCTATGGATAAGGCGGTGTATAGCAGATGGAATTGCTGCAACTGAAGTATTTTCAAACCGTTGCACGTCTCGAACACATGTCGAAAGCAGCAGAGGAACTGAACATTGCCCAACCTTCCCTTAGCAAGACGATTGCCCGACTGGAAGAAGATCTTGGCGTTCCGCTGTTCGATCGGCAAAATCGTCAAATTAAACTAAATCGATATGGAAAAATATTTTTGGGACGGGTTGAAAGAGCCTTTATGGAATTAAAGGAAGGGAAAAGAGAAATTTTAGAGTTGGCAGAGCGAAATCAACATAAGATCAGCTTGGCTGTATCCATTCCAAGAGTCCTTCCTGATTTATTAGGTTCTTTTTTAAAAAAATATCCTCAAGTCCATTTTCAACAATTTGTCCATTCGACATCGTCCATGAAACGTCATCTGAAAAACGGGAAAATCGATTTTTGTATTTCTTCGGTTCCCATTGAAGACCCTGAAATCATTTGGCAGCCCCTTTTCACGGAAGAAATTTTTTTGATTGTCCCGCCTGGACATCGGCTGGAAGGACGAGAAACGATTTATCTTGATGAAGTCAAGGACGAATCTTTTATCAGTATGCATACGGGATATGAAATCCGTAACTTAACCGATGAATTTTGCAGAAAAGCAGGTTTTATGCCACATATTGCTTTTGAAGGGGACGAGCCGGGAGTCATAGGGGATTTAGTGAAACAAGGATTGGGGGTTGCTTTTATTCCGGCCATCTATTGGATTCATCAAAAGAAACCTACTTTGAATCGATTACGAATCTTAGAACCAACATGCCAACGAACGATTGGTTTAGGCTGGTCCAAAAGACGATACTTTTCGGAAACAGCTCGTCAGTTTCATCAATTTATCTTCGAGTATTTCTCGAACATTTCTTCACAACTGAAAGAGATGACGTAGTGTCAAAATGAATGTTCAAGGACCGTTACTGCCAAAAGCATATTTGAGAGTAAAAATCAACGGACTTGCTGGTGATGGCTAGTCGATCTCAATGGAAGAAAGAATCAAAAGACTAAATCAGTACCTAATGGGTTGGTGCGGATACTTTTCACTAGCTGACACTCCTACTGTCTTTAAGAATCTTGATAAATGGATAAGAAGAAGGCTCCGAATGATTATCTTGAAACAGTGGAAGAAACCGAAAACGAAAATAAAGAAACTTATACAACTCGGAGTTCAACCATATAAAGCATATGAATGGGGAAATTCGAGGAAATCATATTGGAGAATCTCTAAAAGTCCCATATTACACCAAACCCTTGGCAACTCTTATTGGAGTAGCCAAGGGCTGAAAAGCCTGTACAGTAAATATGGCGAAAAGCGTCATTTATTTGATTGAACCGCCGTATACGGAACCGTACGTACGGTGGTGTGAGAGGACGGAGGTTCACCACCTCCTACTACTTGATTTATGAACGCCTCCCATTTTCTTCAAATCTTCTGAAGGTGAAGCTGTCAAACGATTTTCCATATGAGGATCTACTCACCCGATATGACTCTATTGCAAGAAAACATGGAAATCATCATGAATGCTTAGTAAGTTCCAGGTGTAAGGTTCTCCTAATTTATAAATAAAAATGAAAACCAACATAACAAAGATATATGACTAAAACAGTGAAAAATCCTTGTTCAATTGCACCGCCGGTACGAATGCCACCAGGTATACCAATTTCGATTTTTAAAGGCCATAAAAACTTAACTCCTTGTTTTGTGAGCATATCCAAGACCATATGACTGAACATTCCCATCAAGATACCCAATTCAATATCTTTAGGCCAGGAAGTTTGTTGGAATAAGAAGAATGCTAAAACTAAAAACAAAAGACTATGAGTAAAGGAGCGATGACCGAATACCGTGCTGATGATGTTGTCAATCAACGGCACCTTTCGGCCAATTAATGAACCGGTGTGATCAATATCCGGTATTAAAGCACCAAGAGCTAAACTACCAAAAAAAAGCGCTTCATGGCCAACGGCTCCTCCCAAGTTTAAATATAGAGCGCCTGCTGCTAAGCCCCCAACAATATGTGTTTTACCTTCCATTTTTCTCCCCTATTCTTTTAAACTATTTCCATAGCTTAGTATGAATTAGCTTTTAAATGAAATCAACCAGGCTGATGTCTTCCTTCATCAAGGAGTCAACATGCCAACAAACCATTGGTTTAGGTTGGTCGAAAACCAAAAGACGATACTTTTCGGAAACAGCTCGTCAGTTTCATCAATTTATCTTCGAGTATTTCTCGAACATTTCTTCACGACTGAAAGAGATGCCGTAGTGCCAAAAGAAATGGCCGAGATCCCGTTTTGTCGAATAAAAAAACAGACTTGCCAAGTGTGGCGGGTCTGTTTTTCGTTCGTTGATCATGATGAATGATGATTCCATTGATCAAACAACAGAGAGTGATCTTGAACTCATATTTTTAACGTGTTCAATTGGAGACAAAAAGAGACACCGGTCTCGTTTTGTCTCTTTTTGTGTTTGCGAGAATTGCTCGATGCTTCATGTTGACGCTGATGATTTTTGGCACGCTTTTTGCAGTAAGAAAGGGTGAAGAAACAAGAATGAAGGAGGTTCAAAAAGATGAATGTGATTCAAGGCAAAGGAGTTGCTTTAACTCAGGAAAAAGCCAGATGGATGTATCAAAAAATGCTGGAAATTCGTGAATTTGAAGATAAGGTTCATGAAATCTTTGCACAAGGGAAATTACCCGGTTTTGTTCATTTGTATGCAGGCGAAGAAGCAATAGCGGTTGGGGTGTGTGCGCACTTAGGCGACAAAGATACGATTACAAGTACGCATCGCGGACACGGCCACTGTATTGCCAAAGGCTGCGATTTGGATGGAATGATGGCGGAGCTTTTTGGAAAGATCACGGGGTTGTGCAAAGGGAAAGGCGGTTCCATGCACATTGCCGATTTAGATAAAGGAATGCTGGGGGCGAATGGAATTGTAGGGGGAGGTTATCCTCTTGCTTGCGGGGCTGCGTTGACAGCCAAGTATAAAAAGACGGAAGATGTAAGCGTTTGCTTCTTTGGCGACGGGGCCAATAATCAAGGAACTTTTCACGAAGGACTTAATTTAGCGTCTATTTGGAAGCTGCCTGTTGTTTTTGTAGCGGAAAATAACGGGTATGGAGAAGCGACGCCATTTGAATATGCATCAAGCTGTAAACAGATTGTCGATCGCGCCATCGGCTACAACATGCCTGCCGTTCGCGTCGATGGGAAAGATGTGTTGGCTGTTTATCAAGCAGCGGAGGAAGCCATTCAAAGAGCACGCAACGGAGAAGGTCCAACGCTAATCGAATGCGTGACTTATCGAAATTACGGCCACTTTGAAGGAGATGCCCAAAAATACAAGACAGAAGAAGAGAAGAGAGAACACCTTCAAGAGCGGGATGCCATCGTTCTATTCAGAAAACATTTACTTAGTCAACAACTATTGTCAGAAAAAGAATTAGTGGAAATGGAAGAATCCGTAGAACAGGCGATAGAAAAGGCGGTTGAATTTGCTGAAAAAAGCCCGTACCCGGAAGCATCAGAGCTGTTAAAAGATGTGTATGTATCTTATTAAAAGAATGATAGGAGGCGGTATAGATGGTGAGAAATATCAGCATGTCGAGTGCGATTAATGAAGCATTAAAGCTAGCGATGCGAAAAGATGAAAATGTCATTCTGTTAGGAGAAGACGTAGCGGGAGGAGCCGCTGTTGACCACTTGCAAGATGATGAAGCATGGGGCGGTGTATTAGGGGTAACGAAAGGATTGGTTCAAGAATTTGGCCGGGAGCGGATTTTGGATACTCCGATATCCGAAGCGGGATACGTAGGGGCAGCCATGGCCGCAGCGGCTACAGGATTAAGACCGATCGCTGAATTAATGTTTAATGACTTTATCGGAAGTTGTTTGGATCAAGTGCTGAATCAAGGGGCCAAATTCCGGTATATGTTTGGAGGAAAGGCGAAGGTGCCGGTTACGATTCGAACTACGCATGGAGCAGGCTTTCGGGCGGCGGCTCAGCATTCTCAAAGCTTATATGCCTTGTTTACCAGCATTCCCGGCATTAAAGTCGTGGTTCCGTCCACGCCATATGATGCGAAAGGCTTGCTGCTTGCTTCTATTGAAGACGATGATCCGGTGATCTATTTTGAGGACAAGACATTGTATAACACGACCGGGGATGTTCCGGAAGGGTATTATACCATTCCATTAGGAAAGGCAGACATTAAACGGACAGGAAGCGACCTCACGATTGTCGCGATTGGAAAACAAGTTCATACAGCATTAGCGGCAGCGGAAGAATTGGCGAAAAAAGGATTGGAAGTGGAAGTGGTCGATCCGCGAAGCTTATCTCCGCTGGATGAAGACACGATTCTTTCTTCCGTGGCGAAAACCAATCGTCTTGTGATCATTGATGAAGCGAATCCAAGATGCAACGTGGCCACCGATATCGCTGCATTAATTGCCGATAAAGGGTTCGATACGTTGGATGCACCGATTAAACGGATTACGGCACCGCATACACCTGTGCCATTCTCTCCTCCGCTGGAAGACCTTTATCTTCCGACACCGGAAAAAGTAATAGAAGTGGTATCAGAATTAATAGGGGATCCGTCGCTTCTAAACGTGTAATCAAGCAAAAGAGAAAGGAGAGATAGAAAATGGCCGTAGAAGTGGTTATGCCGAAATTAGGAATGTCCATGAAAGAAGGGACCGTTTCCGTTTGGAACAAGCAAGCAGGCGATCCCGTCAAAAAGGGAGAGCTGATTGCCAGCATCAATTCAGAGAAAATTGAAATGGAACTCGAGTCTCCCGCAGATGGCACCATTTTAGATATTGTCGTACCGGAAGGAGAAGGAGTTCCTCCCGGAACCGTGATCTGCTATATCGGCGATGCGAATGAAAGCATCTCCAAAATCGAAAGAAACGTAGAAACAGCACAGACAGAAGTCGCTGCCACGGCAACAAAAGTAAAAGAATCACAGCCTTCCGTTCAAACAGCAGCAAAAGAGAAGATCAAAATTTCTCCTGTCGCCAGAAAAATGGCGGAAGCTGCCAACTTAGATATTCGGACCATTCAAGGGACCGGACCAGGGGGAAGGATTACGAAAGAGGATGTTCAAAAAGCGATTGCCAACTCTTCTTCTGTGGAATCTCCGTCTACAAAGGAGCAAAAACCGGCTGAAACCATTACTCATAACATCGAGCCGACTAAGAAAGTTCCGGTTGCCGGCATGCGAAAAATCATCGCAGAGCGGATGCAAGGCAGCTTGCAAAACAGCGCTCAATTAACATTAAACATGAAAGTGGATGTCACCGATTTGATCGCTTTGCAAAAACAATTAACCGAAACGGCACAAACCCATTATGAAACAAAGCTTACCGTGACGGACTTTGTGGCCCGTGCAGTCGTTCTTTCCCTTCAACAGCATAAAGAGATGAACAGCGCTTATATCAACGACCAAATTCATCTATTTTATTCGATTCATCTAGGAATGGCCGTTGCTTTGGATAAAGGATTGGTTGTCCCTGTGATTCGCAATGCAGAAAACCAATCGTTGATTCAATTAGCCCAAAATATCAAATCGCTGGCCAAGCGAGCACGCCAAGGACAGCTGAGCCATGAAGAGATGAAAGGATCCACGTTTACCATCAGCAATTTGGGTGCTTACGGAATTGAACATTTCACTCCGATTTTAAACCCGCCTGAAGCAGGAATTCTTGGGGTAGGAGCGACTTATGACACACCTGTCTATATAGGAGATAAACTGGAGAGAAGAACGATCTTGCCGCTTAGCCTTACATTCGATCATCGTGTGTTGGACGGAGCACCGGCTGCGGCCTTTCTCCGGACGCTGAAACAATATTTAGAAGAGCCATTTACCGTGCTTTTATAGAAAGAAGGTGGAGTCCATGACCACATTAGCCATTATTGGAGGTGGACCTGCGGGATATGTGGCGGCGATTACGGCCGCCCAGCAGGGACAACAAGTCATTCTAATTGAGCAAGGACCTCTAGGAGGAACTTGCTTAAACGAAGGCTGCATGCCGACGAAATCTTTGTTGGAAAGTGCTGAAGTCTATGAGAAAGTCCGACATGCCGAAGACTTTGGAATCAGCCTTTCATCCGCTCAAGTAGGAGTAAATTGGAACCAAGTTCAGCAGCGGAAAAACCGAATTGTTCAAACGCTTGTTCAAGGGATTGGCTATTTAATGAAGAAAAATAGAATCCAAGTCAAAAACGGCACCGCTTCTTTTCTCACTGCCAATCGTTTACGCGTGGAGAATGAAAGCGGACAAGAAATCGTGGAAGCGGATCGCTTCATTATTGCTTCAGGATCGGAGCCGATCAGTCTGCCGTTCGCCCCTTTTGATGGGGAGTGGGTCATTCACAGCGGGCAAGCCATGTCTCTTCCGGCGATTCCTTCTTCGCTTTTGATTATTGGCGGAGGAGTGATCGGATGCGAGTTTGCCAGTATTTATAGCCGCCTGGGAACGAAAGTCACCATCGTCGAGATGGCCGAGCAGCTTCTGCCGGGGGAAGATGAAGATATCGCTTCTATTTTGCAGGAGCAATTAGAAAAGGACGGAGTGACCATCTATACTTCTACTTCTTTAAAAGATTTGAATGCGGATAAAAAGAAAGCGATCATTGAAAACCGGGAAGGAATTCGTGAACTAAGCGCAGATTATGTTTTAGTCTCCATTGGCAGAAAGCCGAGAACCGCGAATTTAGGGCTGGAGGATATCGGAATCGAATTTTCCAAACGAGGCATCGCAGTCAATGAACAGATGCAGACAAATATTCCTCATATTTATGCTTGCGGCGACGTCATTGGAGGAATTCAGCTCGCTCATGTAGCGTTTCACGAAGGGACCATCGCGGCTCTGCATTCCGGAGGACAAGAGGTGAAAGCAAACTATCGAGCGATTCCTCGCTGCATTTATACATCACCTGAAATTGCCGGAGTCGGACTGACAGAAAAACAAGCAAGAGCTCAATATGGAGATATCCGAGTTGGAGAGTTTCCGTTCACGGCCAATGGCAAAGCTCTCATACTCAACGAGCCGATCGGAAAAGTAAAAGTGATCGTGGAACCGCAATATCACGAAATAATCGGAATTTCGATTGTAGGCCCACGCGCGACAGAATTGATAGGACAAGGAACCGTCATGCTGCACGCTGAGATGACGGTGGACATTATGGAGGATTTAATAGAGGCCCATCCTACTTTGTCTGAAGCCATTCATGAAGCTTTGCTCAGTGCCGTGGGTCATGCGTTGCATGTATAGAGCGATTTCTCAAAACTTGCAAATATATCTGTTTATTCAAGGTTCAGCGAAAACGTCCATGAACTGGAGATCATGTGGTACCGTACCATGACGAAAATGGAGTTCTCTCATTCTACTATTTGGGGGGAAAGAAAAATGGATAAACCCATTTTTACGGAAGTATTACAGATTGGCATCGTTGTGGATGATTTGGATGCTTATATGAAAAGGTATCACGATGATTACGGTATAGGGCCTTGGTTAGTCTATGATTTTAACAAAGAGACGGTAAGGAATATGACGATCCGTGGTGAAAAAGTCGATTACTCTATGAAAATCGCATTATGTGATGCGCATAATGTCCAATGGGAGCTCATTGAGCCCACCGATGACCGCAGCGTGTATGCGGAATTTTTGAAACAGCATGGCCCCGGTTTGCACCATGTCGCATTAGGGACGGAAAATCATGATGATGTGGTGAAAACGATGGCGGCAAGGGGAAATGAGGTGATTCAAAGCGGGATCTTCCATAAAATCGGGTACACATACTTAAACACAATGAAAGACCTTGGCTTTATCGCAGAAATTTACCATATACCGGAAGGGTTTGAGCTCCCCGCTCCGTTGCGAACTTATCCTCCGCAATCGTAAGGTGGCTTATGACGGTTTTGTCTAAATGGTCATTCTCTGTTTAGAAGAGAACAAGATGAGAAACTTGCGGTAGGGGCTGCCCATTCTCTTATGTTTTGCAGGATGGGCGGCATTTTGAGAACTTCTCAATCAATAAGGAGGGAACAATATTGAGCAGCTCTCCCAAAATCGCGCTTGTCACCGGAGCGGGCCGAGGCATAGGTCGAGCGATTGCTTTACGTCTTGCCCGTGACGGATTTCATGTCGTCATCAACGATATTCATTTGGAAAACGCCCAATCGGTGGTGGATGAAATAAAGAAACTGGGCAGAGAAAGTTTGGCCGTTCAAGCGGATGTAAGTAAAAGAGACGAAGTGTTTCAAATAGTGGACCAAGCAGTCAAACATTTCGGACAACTGGACGTCATGGTTTCCAATGCCGGCATTGCCCAAGTCAAGCCGTTGCTGGAAGTAACAGAAGAGGATATGAATAAAATCGTTCAAATCAATGTGTTTGGCGTTCTCTATTGCCTGCAAGCGGCAGCCGAACAAATGAAAAAACAAAAAAGAGGGAAAATCATTCATGCGGCCAGCATTGCGAGCTATAAAGGATTCAGCCTTCTTGGCGCCTATTCGGCCACGAAATTTGCCGTTCGAGGCTTGACACAAGCCGCTGCCCAGGAATTGGCGTCATTTGGGATCACCGTGAATGCCTACTGTCCCGGAATTGTCGACACTCAAATGTGGGACTTGATTGATGAAAAAATGGCGCATTATATGAATCTTAAAAAAGGAGAAGCTTTTCGGCAGTTTTCGGATGGCATCACTCTTGGACGGCCTGAAACACCGGAAGATGTCGCAAAGTTTGTTTCCTACCTTGCATCGGAGGACTCCGATTATATGACCGGCCAATCCGTCATGATCGATGGGGGTGTGATTTTTTCCTGAATGATTGGAATAAAAGCATTTTCCGAAAAAGCAGTTCAAAAAGGGGACATGAAGATGTTGGTTCATGTCTTCTTTCTGCATGGAGATTTATGTTGAAAGCGCTTAAGTTTTCCTCTATAATAATTTTGAATACTCCGAATAAACAAAAATTTCTCTTCGAAACCTTTCCTTTTTCTGTTTCCTCATGTCGGTCTTTGCCAAAAGTATGGATTCTGTATATGATCAATATTTCCAAATTAAGGAGGATATTATGTTTACAACAACCTGTAACTGGATTACATGGAAGCGTTTTGTAAACGAAGGAGTGCTGGATTCGTCTCGCTTAAACAAAAGAGTCATCGAATCTTGGTATCGTTGCAAGAAAAATGACGTCAATCCATATTTGAGTAAAGGCCAACATGTTTTATCCAATGATTTGCTTGCCGCTCAAAAAGAAAAAAACTCCTTGCTCCTCGATATCGCTTTGCCTCATTTGAATCGAATGAAACAAGCTATGAAAGAATTGGAAATGATCGCTTTAATCATTGATCCGGATGGATATGTATTGTCGGTGGCAGGAAATCAAAGAATCCTTCACGATGCGCGCAAAATTAATTTTATGGAAGGCGCCCGCTGGACAGAGAAAGAAGTCGGAACGAATGCGATCGGAACAGCGTTAGAAATTGAAGAAGCGGTGATGATAAACGGCACCGAACATTATTCCGTCGCTTCCCATAATTGGACTTGTTCGGCTGCTCCGATTCGAAACGATGATGGCGCATTAATCGGCATCATCGATGTTTCTTGTCCGGTTGATCGTGCCCATCCTTTTATGTTGGGGATGGTAGCGTCTGTTTCTCATGCGATCGAACGGGAAATCAGCATACGTACTCATAAAAATGAGATCGAACTGGTCCATAGGAGCGTGGATTTCATGGATTCTCATCAACCCGTCATCGTTTGCAACGAGAAAAAAATCGTCGTGGCCGCAAGTAAACCGGTTCGTCAAAAAATACCTCACTGGGCCGGCAAGAAGGTCAATGAAATATTAAAATACGGATTTCGGATTCAACAAGAAACCCCTGTCTTTTCCAATCAGCATAAAGGCTTCATCGGAACTTGCATTTATTTATCAGAACGAGCTGTCCAAAAATCCGATTCCGTTCCCGTCGCTGCTTTTTCCACTCAACCGTTTGTGTTTCAAGGAGAGACCGGTACAAGCAAAGCGTTTCAAAACACATTAGAGGAAGTGAAGCGTGTCGCACCGACGGACGCAAGTGTTTATATATTAGGGGAAACGGGAACCGGAAAAGAATTGGTGGCTCGAGCGATTCATGAAAATAGCCCGCGGAAAAACGGTCCTTTTATTGCGATCAATTGCGGGGCGATTCCAAGAGAGCTGATGGAAAGTGAACTGTTCGGTTATGTGGAAGGAGCTTTTACAGGAGCTAAGCGCCAAGGATATAAAGGAAAATTCGAGCAAGCCAATAACGGCACGATTTTTCTCGATGAGATCGGTGAAATTCCGCCGGCTATGCAAGTGGCGCTCTTACGGATTTTGCAAGAACGCAAAGTAACCCCCGTTGGAGGGACGAAAGAAATTTCTTTAAATATTCGCATCATTACCGCTACTCACCGAGATCTTCTCCAACTAGTCGAAGAAGGATCCTTTCGCAAAGATTTATATTACCGCCTTCATGTGTTTCCGATTCATGTTCCGCCGCTCCGGGAACGAAAAGAAGACATTCCTCACTTAATTCGATACTATTGCGAAAAACACAACTGGAATACCGAATGGCCGGATGAAGCATTGGAACGAATGATGGACTACCATTGGCCGGGAAACATACGAGAACTGTTCAACGTATTAGAACGACTGCAAATTTTATTCCCATGTGGAATAACGGATTCATCCCAAGTTTTGAACCTGTTAGACTCATTCGATATCCATCAGCGATTCACCACTTCACCTTCGAAAGAACCCGACCAAGAGAGAATTGAAGAATCCACTTCCTTGACATTACGCGAAAAAATTCAAAAAGACTTAATGATTGAGGCGTTACGAAAAACGAAAGGAAACGTATCTTTAGCCGCCAAATTGCTCGACATCCCAAGAAGCACCTTTTACAAACGAATTCGGAAATTTGGTTTATAAGTCCTTTACCAAGGAACATGAAAAACGGTTCCTTTTTTCTTTGGATAAAAAGCGAGAAAATAGCGGAATTTACTTTTTCCGTCTTACTTAATTTCTAAAAAGTATAGAAAAATAGAGAAGGTGCTCTATTCAAAAGGGAAGCTTTTCAAAACGAAAGCAAAGAAAAAAGACTTACTAGCAGTCTAGTATGAAATTCATTCTATGTACCTCGGATACAACACACGGATTGTTATAAGAGTTTGGCCATATAATATTCGTCAACATACTCCCCATTCACAAGAAGGGAGTCTTTCTTTATTCCTTCTTTTTCAAACCCCATTTTGCTGTATAAAGAGATCGCTGCCCGGTTGTTCGTCATCACGGTTAACTCTAAACGGTGAATGTGATGTTCTCTAGCCCAATTTTCTAATTCCAAAAATAATCGGGTGCCGACACCTTTCCCCCTGTATGATTCCAATATTCCGACGACAAGATAGACCGAATGTCGATTTCGTCTTGCCCCTCCGCCAATGGCGATCAAGTAGCCGATGAGGTCGCCTTCCGCTTCCGCAACGAATATGGTCGAATTTTCTTCTTCCTCCATCGCCACTATTCGGTTTCGCTGCTGTTCAGGCGTCAGCTTTCTTTCTCCGGCCTCAAAAAGCATAAAATCGGATTCACTTTCCACTTGTAAAATCAAATTCACCAACTTTTCAGCATCATCAAGATCGATTTGTCGAATATGCAACTCATTCTCCCTCCAAACGATGAACTTCAACGAACTGATTTAGCCATTCAGACCTATTCTCCGATAACAATCGCCTATTATCCAACTTTTGGCATTACCACAAAAAATGACAATATTACTATAAAAATCTGCAAAATATGATATAATTTTAGCATTGTTAAAACCATTCTGTTTTATGGAAGGTTATGGAATGGACCAGCGAACAAAAATTGGAACGTTTACATTCCCGTAATAGAGGGATAAATGGACAATTCATCATTTTCCACGTACAAACATAATCGGATCGTCATTCCGTATGTTCATGTCATAAATAATTTCGTTGGACTATATTTGTGCCTTTTCGATAGGTCTTAAAACTCGGTTCGTTTGAAATGAAAAATGATCATGAATCCAGAGATGAATCTTTCCATTGTCGATAGAATCTCCTGAAATGACTGGGACAACCATGAGCTTATGGGTAATGTCTCCTGCACCTTTATCACCGGAGGCACTCGGCCATGCTGTGGGAAGGGACGATAACGGTCCCTAGCCTTAGACGCCCGTCGTCGATGGCATGGTGTGAGGGCGGGTTAGATGCCCGATTAAGATTGTTTAAACACATAACTGATCACTCAAATAGTTCATGAAAAGTCATTTGCAGGAAGGTGATTTTTCATGAACTATTTAAGCTATTTATTGTTGTTTATAACCATAAAGAACGAGTCTTCTGAATAAGATTCATTTTGGTAAATGATCTACCACCCAATAACAAAATCAGTTGATAGAAATGTTGACACTAATAAACCTGGGATTTAATACATAGAAGAAAAAACGAAAGTTTAACTTAAAGTTACTGAATTATCGATTCTATTGAACAAAGAAACCGTCCTGGCAAGATTGTTGAATTGTTAAAACTACGGCAATGAACCGCTACATGAAATTATTAGATGATACATACTATAAACGCAAATCTTTATGTTTTTCGATATACAAATAATTAGTACTTAAAGGAAATTAGATAAGACTCATCTGTTGATTGACTTACAAAATATAATTAAGTTATTAAAATTTAAATTATTTAACTATTGATTCGATAAATCAAATATGGTGGTTAAGAAATAGAGGTGAAAAAGAATTGGGGGCTAGTGCAGAAGAAAATGATTTTTTTAAAGAATATGCAATTGCCCTTGATGTGGAGCAATTCGAGAGTCAAAGAAAAAATGTAAAGCTCTACCGATACATCAAGCGGTTTTTTGATGTGTTTTTATCATTATTGGCATTACCTATTGCAATACCTATTATGTTAATCTTTGCGTCTATTATTAAACTTGAAACACCTGGTCCGGCATTCTTTCTTCAAGAGCGGGTAGGGCTAAACGGAAAGTATTTTAAAGTTATTAAATTACGTTCCATGGGAGTAAATGCAGAAAAAAATGGTGCTCAATGGGCTAAAAAAAATGATCCACGTGTTACCAAAGTAGGAGCGTTTATTCGCAAAACAAGAATTGATGAGCTTCCGCAATTATTCAACGTTCTAAAAGGTGATATGAGTTTAATCGGTCCAAGACCTGAAAGACCGGTATTTACAGCGCAATTTAATGAAGAAATTCCTGGATTTATTGATCGTTTACAAGTAAGACCTGGCATAACAGGATGGGCGCAAGTAAATGGGGGATATGATATTACTCCTAGAAAAAAATTGGAGTTAGATCGCTATTATATTAATAATATGAGTTTTTTTCTTGATCTTAAAATTATTTTGAAGACCATAAAAGTTTGTATAACAGGTGATGGGGCGAGATAGAATAAATTAGGCGGGTAAGAAAGGTTTCTTTTGTCACGGAAAGGGCTAGATTCTTGGGTTTCACATTTTATATAGAAATGTCTATATTTCGACTTAATAAACTTTCTGATAATATAAAACTTTTAATAGCAATTCTTTTTAGCCTATGCTCTATAACGTAAGAGCATGTTCAAGACAAAAGTTAGTTATTATAGTCAATTTAAATTTTTATAGTGGTGAAAAAATGAAACAGATATTTAAAAATGCGTTATATTTATTTGTAAGTAACGTAGCTATAAGGTTTTTCTCCGCATTAGCAACGATTCTTGTTGCACGATATCTTGGAGCAAGAGATTATGGAATCCTAGGAGTGGCTATATCATTATCTGCAATAGCTGGTTATTTTACGGATTTAGGACTGATTCACACACTAATTCGCGAAGGAACTAAGAGTAAAGCTAACATTGAATTACTAATGAGTAGTTTCCTTAAGGTAAGAGTAATATTGAGTGTATTTAGTTTTGTAATATTTATCATTATTATAGAATTTTTATATGATAATAGTTATTTTAAATTAGTTTTATATTTAGTTGTAATCCCGAGTATAGCTGGTGGTGCGCTACAGGGGCTTGGTATAGGGTATTTTCAATTAATAGAAGAAATGAAATATATTGCTTATATAAGAGGTTTAACAGGTTTATTAACTTCAATGGCCTTGCTTTTAGGAATGTTACTTAAATGGTCTTTAATTTTTCTTGCAGGTATTTATGGCTGTTCAAATTTGTTTACAGGCATATTAAGTTTAATAATGGTAATGCGTAGAATAAATATCTTCTCAGGCTGGAATAAAAAAATTTTAGATGGATTATGGCAATTTATGATTGTTGGTTTTATTTCGATTCTATTACCACAATTAGGACCTATAGTTTTAGAAAAGACGAGTAATCTACATGAAGTAGGTGTTTATACGGCTGCCTATAGAATTCCTTCAGTTTTATATCAAATTCCAGGTATAGTAGCTGCAGCATTTTATCCTGTATTATTCAAACATGGGAATGCCAACGATCTAAAGGAACACACTAAGTTGAATGTTTTACAAGTTAAAGTAATGATTGTTATAGCTATATTAGTCACTCTTCCATTTATTTTACAATCTAAATGGTGGGTAAGACTGCTTTTTGGTAATGGATGGAATGATGCAATTATCCCTTTAATTGTGTTAAGTTTTATAGTTATATTACAATCTATAAACTATCCCCTAGCAGATTCTCTTACAACTTTAGGATTGCAAAAATACCGTACATTGATTTTGCTCATTTCTCTAATTATAGGAACTACGCTTTTTTTTGTTTTGGGTGAAAAGGAAGGTGCTATAGGAGGGGCAATATCTGCAGTCTTAATCGAAGTTATTACATTAATAGGATTACTATATTTTAATCCTAAAGGGTTGTATATAATAAGAAAATCTGTTACTGGTAATATAATGATTGTATCGATTATTTTATTAATAAATTTTCTTTTAACAAGAATTATATTAAATCCTATTATTAATATTATATCGATATTACTTATATATTTATTTATGTTACTGTTAGTTGATAAAGACATTAGGAGTTTTGTTTTAATGTTCTCTAATAAATTTAAGAATTAATATATAAAATTCAGTAGCGTTTCATGAAAAATTTTCTCCTTTATCAAACACGAACATATTTATCGATTCTTATATTCACAACATATCGATTTATTTCTCTCAGAGTGTAAGACAAAAAAGACCGTGACCGGTTAAGGGGTGATCATCATTCATGATTTGGTATTTTTGAGGTTATAAAAAAGGATCGTACACCATCGTCTAGATATTCCATGTTTGTTTTTCGAAACTGCCGCGGTAGCTCGAAATTTTTCTTCACAGTTCCTTTTTGCTTAGTCCATTGAGCTTTTGAGTTTGTTTTCGAAAGAGAACACAGATGAAACCATCAATAATTCATTTGCGTTCATCTGAATGCTTGGCGAGAAAGATGGTGTTTTTTAGGAATCGTTTGACCTTTCATTACGACCACCCGAAGATAAAGTCTTACGTCCGTTTTCTTCTTGCGAAATGTCGCACATGGGTACTAGCTCACGCTCATACTTACGATGTCAAATCATACACATGAAGTCAACCGATGTCACTTATCATCGTGTATGGGAGTGAATTTCATTTGAGCTTGTTCGTTATCACATGTCATATAGCAATTTTTATATTTAATTTATAGTGTTTTCTCGTGAGGTACGGTTGCGATATATACTAAATTAAAAGCCAGAAGAGTCATACTTTTTATGTAAAAAAATCAAGTTATACATTAGGTATAGGGGAAATGTGTTTTGAAAGAGGCCATACATAATTTATTAGATTCTAGTATTAGAAATAGAAGGAGTAAATTTTATGAAATCGGTATTTTATTATTAGTTTGTATTAATTTTTTATTTGCATTAGTACCAGTTTTTAAATTGTTTCCTTCTACAGAATTTACACTTATTATTAAATTACTTTTACAAATAATAGGATTCTTATTTTTAGTTAAATTTATAGAGATAGATACTAAAAAATCAATAGTTCAATTTATGTTTATAACCTGTGGATTCTTATTTATTTGGTCTTTAATTACCAGTTTGTTTAGTAGTATGCCAGATGTTTCATTTAGAAGAACACTGTTTGTTTTCCTACCCAGTTTAATGTTAATGATGGTAGTTATTTCTGATAAAAATGTACTTAAAACATTTTGTTTTCTGGCAAGATTTATTTCTTATTTTGGTATTTTTCTGTCTATCATAGGTTTGACTCTACGATTTTTTGGGAAAACAGTTATTATTGATGGAATACCGTCCCAAGCACTTTTTATAGGACCTATTAAAATCTATCAATATATTTATGGTATTCCTCCTTTTTTAAGATTATTATCTCTCACAGGAAATCCTAATGAATTAGGTATTTTGCTTGTTTTATCGCTAGTTTTCACCATATTTTTATTTATAATAAAGAATTTTTCTTTAATTAAGTTTATATTATTCTTTATACCTCAAATAACGGCTTTAATCTTGACTTTTTCGCGAACTAGCATAGGAATATTTATAATATTTTTGGTATTAATGTCCTGTTTAATTAAATTTGGAAAAAACGATAAAGTTATTAAATTATTTATTTTGCTTTTTATCATTCTATTTGCAATGTTATTCTATGCCAACATTCCAATAAATAATATCTCGTCTCAAAATACTGATGATCGTCTTAGTCTGGACTTAAATGAGCGTAATATTATATGGAAGATTGTATTAGAAAATATAAAAAATCACCCATTTACAGGAGTAGGGTTTGGTGTAAGTACGGAAGTAATTTTAAAACCAAAAGGTTTTAATTTATCGACCCACAATTTTTATTTAACGGTGTTGTCAGAAATCGGTTATATAGGTTTATTTTTTACTTTACTATTTTCTTTAGGAATAATGTTTTATAGTGTAATTAAAATAAATAAAATAAAGATTCTATCTAAAGAAGCATACTTAGCAGGTCTATTTTCAATACTCCTTTTAATCGTACTTTTTTTACATCAATTTTTTGAATCGAGAATTATGAACCATACAGAATTACATTTTTTATGGATATTTTTACTTTCATTTTTAGTGAGAATTAACAGTAACAACTCAGTGTATTAATAGTATGTTTTTAGATTTGTAATTTACTCAACTTTCGCACACAGTAATATTTAAGCATTGCTTGATATAATTAGGTATAGTAACCAACCATTTATTCATTTGATTTTTAAAGATGTCCATGTTTAAAGAAACCTTGGATTCCGCCAAAGTTTGGAAAAGGTCAATAAGCGATTGAAGGGCAGTAATAAAATCTATGTCTTTTACATCTTCGCAAAGGATGTAAAAAAGGTTGCTAATCGTCTTAGGATCCTCCTCTTTTCGCATTTGCCAGGCAATGAGAATATATCGTGTAAAAACAATGGTTGTATGGCTAATTAACATGTCGTAGGAACGACCCTGGAATTCTTTCCCTAAATTTAAAAAGGATTTATTGCATTTGAAGAAGACTTCAATGTCCCAACGCATGCCGTAAATACGAATGATCTCTTCATTTTCTAATGTTGTATCTGTGCTGAGAATAGCAAGCCATTCGCTCCGTTTATTACGGTTTCGTACAAATAGAATTTTTACTGGAATTCCATTGTCTAAAGTAGCATAAACGGATCCGAGAATGTCTTTTTTACCCATGTGCGTTTTTGCCAATTTGTAAAGTTGATTCAGTGTGAAACGTTCACCATTGTAAACGTATCGCTGCTTTAATTGCTTCACCATGCCAATGACAAATAACCCTTTGTTCGTAATCTTCTCAATTAAAGGCGC
>Ga0207866_1001181_pt1 | contig 27763 bp, 15 predicted proteins | sample HigsolmetaAR203D_FD_184835 | JGI IMG/M metagenome (GOLD analysis project Ga0207866, IMG submission 184835) | Ionic liquid and high solid enriched microbial communities from the Joint BioEnergy Institute, USA - AR20-3-D (SPAdes) (version 2) ...
CCGCCCGCGATCACTGGAGTTTACAGAACCAGCCCTTGGCGGCTTTGGATTTCGTTGTGTTTAGGCAACTCATCCGGCTGGCCCTGCCTCAAATCCAGTTCGTGTACCTTGACCCGTGCGTTTGCCTCCGGCTTCCTTCAGATTCGGCCTCGCGACCGACACCCTTGCCCTTGGCTAATGGTAGGCGCTCGCCAGCCCCCATTCCGGACTTTCACCGTAGAGATGACGCCCATGCTGGGCGTACTAAGACAGACCGCTCCCCCTCAAAGGGGAAGCGGTCTGTTCCAAAGCCGAAGTCAAATCAGGCCGGAATATTTCAGCAATCGCTCCACCATGGCCGCGGCCTCCGCACGGGTGATGGAATCTTTCGGCGCGAGCACACCGCCGGTTCTTCCCGTGACGATCCCCGCCTGCACGCTGTCGGCAACTCCAACAATCGCCCAGCCGGAGACCTTCGCCGCATCCGCAAACTCGCGAAGGATCTCCTCATTGCCGCGAAGGTTCTTCTCCTCATGGCCCGGAAGTTTCTCCTTCAGTCCGGTCAACTCCATGGCCTTGGAAATCATGACCATTGCCTGCTCGCGGGTGATGCGATCGTCCGGCCGGAACGTGCCGTCGGCAAAACCGTTGATCAGTCCGTATTCATGGGCGGTGAGGACCGCTCCGCTGAACCAGTCGGACGCTTTCACATCCTTGAAAGGCGCATCATCAGCTTTCGGATCGGCTGCCGCCCGATCGGCACCGGCTACTCCCAAAGCTGCTGCCCCCGGAGCTGCTGCCCCCGGAGCTGCCGCGCCTGCGCTTGCCGGTTGCTCAGGCAGACCCAACGCGCGGACCAGCATCGCCGCGAATTCGGCCCGGGTCATGTCCCGATCCGGACGGAACAGACCGCCGCCGGTGCCTTCCATGATCATGCGCGAACCCATGTTGTTCGCCGTATCCTTCGCCCAGTGCTCCGCCACATCCGCAAATTCCACCGGGTTCCAGACCACCGCGTATGCGCTGTTGGTCAGGCTGTTGATGACCGCATAATACCTGCCTTCGACTTCGATGATCCTCGTCGGCACATGGCGCGCCGTGCCGTCCGCGCCGATGACAACGCCCGTCGTGATCCTGGCCGGGTCCACTCCTTCCGGAATGGCGATCGTTCTCTCCACATAGGCTTCAAACTGCGAAATTTCGATCGTCGTATCGTTGTACACCGCCCGGACGATGAACTCCACCGGGGGAACGACAATTTCAAAAGCGCCGTTCCCCGCCGCGCTGTCCACGATCTGCGCGGTTTCCGCCGAAGGCTCGCCGATTTCCACCTGGATCCGGATGTCCTCAAGCTCCACAGCCTCGCCCAGCAGCGCGGAGACCGCATCGATGTTGATCTGAAGCGCAGGCAGCGTATAGGTGGCGCGGTCCGTCAAGATCTCCAGCACCGCCTGCTTCTCTTCCATGTTCTTGACCATCCGGCCGGTCAATTCCCCTACGGCCACATCGGCCCCGGAAGGCACCGGAATCGTCACGACCGCATGCAGCCCTTCCTCCGCAAGCTTCTCAATCAGTCTTGCGGGATCGATGACAACGGTGATCACGGTCTGATCTCCCCTTGTGGAGGTCGACGCCGTGCCCATCCTTTCCTGCTTGCCGTTGACCAGAACCGTCACATTGTTGTCCGGTTGTTCCGGCTCCGGCTCGTAATATGCAGACTCGTAGGGAACAACCGCGTTCGACGGGGCGGACGGATCGCTCTTGCCGGCGATGTTGATGGCTCGAACCGTAAAGGTGTAGCTTGTGCCGTTGGTCAGGCCGGTGACGACGATGGGGCTGGCCGTTCCGGTCACGACCGTTTCGCCGGGCATCACCGTCACCTCATAGCCTGTGATCTCGCTTCCGCCGTCGTCGGCGGGCGCATCGAACGAAACGGTCGCCTGCCTGTCGCCGGCCACAGCCCTTACATTCGTCGGCGCTGCGGGAATCGTGCGCGGCGTGGCGCTCTTTTCGTTGGACGGCTCACTGTATACGTAGGGAAGGAACGATTTCACCATAAAGTAGTATGTCGTGCCGTTGGTCAGGCCGGTAAACGTATAGCTGTACACCGATGCGGATACCGTGATTCCTTCCCCTTCATACTCTTGGGAAGTGGTGCTGGAGAATACCGTATACCCGGCCACACCCTCAACCGTGCTCCACGTCACGGTCACCTGCCGATTGTCCGCTTCGGCGGACAGCAGCACCGGAGCATCGGGCGGAGGAGGCGTCGTGTCGTCAATTTCAATCTCCAGCGTGTGCTTGTCGCCCGAGCTGAACTCGAAAGTCAATTCCGCCGTGCCCACGGGCAGTTTTTCCAGATATTCCTTCCTGATTGTCACCACATTGCCCGACACCGAGTAATCCTTGTAGCCGGACAGCTTCGAAGCGCCATTCCAGATGTAATACAGCGTATTGCCGTTCAGAGTTGCCGTCACTTTTACATCCGCATATTTGCCTTCCCCGGGATTTCCCTTGTACTTGTCGAAGGTGGCTTCCTCGGGGCTGATCGCGGTGTCGCCCGTGACAAAATCTCCGTATCGCATGACGGTCAGTCTCCCGCCGGAAGCCTGATCCTCATAGGCCACGTGGAGAATCCCGTCCACAAAAATCAGGGAAGGATTTCTTGCCTGTCCCGACGAAATGCCGGTACTGGCCACCGGAACCCAGCCGCTTCCCGCAAATTTCATCACGGTCAGGCGGTTGCCCTTCGACGCGTCCTGATAGGCGGCATACACCCCGCCGTTCAGCGCTGCGGCGGAAATCCCGAAAGCCTGGCCGCCGGAGAATCCGTCTTTGCCGAGCTGCTTCCATTCTCCTTTGTCAAAGTCGTAGAACATGGCGGCTGCCTTGTAATCGCGGTTTTCGTAAACGACATAGAGCCGGCTGCCGTCCGTCACGAGATTGGTGTCGAAGGCGTTCCCCGACGTGAATCCGGGGCTTCCCACCGGTTCCCACGTTTCTTCAGCCGCATTGAACTTCATGACCGCAGCTCCGTAGCCCGAAGAGAACGTATAATCCGTGTAGCCGGCGTACAGCTCACCTTCAAAAACAACCAGAGAAGGATCGTAAATATCACCAAAGGAGAACTCGGCATTTCCAACCGTTTCCCAATTGCCGCCTGCGTTCAGCTTTTTCACCGTGATGTTTCCATTGACCGTGCCGCTGCGATAGACGAGATACACCGTGCCGTTATGGGAAAGCAAAAACGGCGTGCTGTCCTGATCCGTCAAATATTCCGGATCCGTCTGGCCGACCGCGATCGGAGCGCCGACGGGCTTCCACCCTTCCTCGCCGCCCGGCTCGTATTTCATCACATGAACGGCAGCCAGATGGTTGTCATCCACCATGCCGAATGCGGCATACAGCACGCCGTCCTCTTCCAGCAGCGCAGGAACGCCGATCGCTCCCGGGGAGAAGCCCGCGCCGCCCACAATCGTCCACTGCGCATCGTTCTCGCCCAGCTTCATGGCCGTTGCCTTGCCGTCATGGGCTTTGTCCCGGAACAGCACGTACAGCGTGCCGTCCGCTCCGGCCGCGAGCGCGGGCGTACCGACGGCCCCTTCGGAGAAGCCCGGCGCACCGATCGTTTCCCATTTCAACTGCGGATCCGGCTCCGTGATGAAGCTCCAGACTCCGGAATTCTCTATGCCCCTGTGCACTTCGTTTGCCGAATGTTGGAACGCGCCGTCATCGATCAGCACGTGATAACCGGTCAAAGGCTGCAGGCTGTTGTGGGAAATGGTCACCACCTCTCCCGCAACCTGCACCTGGGCGGATACCGCCTCGATTTGTTCAACAATTTTCCCCGCTTCATCGATCAGGCGGATGTATTTTCCCGGCATGCCCTGAACCGTATTGCTGAACGTCACCACGAGGTCCGCATCCCGCTCGACTCCCGTCGCCTTGTTCTGCGGGGAGACCGAAACGATTTTGAAATTGGATTCGACCTCATTGACGGCCTGGACCGTATGGGTCGTCATCCGGTGGAGCTTTTTGTCCGTAATGGCCGGAACGTCGGGATCGTCCGGATCTCCATCCGTATAGGTAATCTCTACTTCCTGAAGGTACAGGACCGCCTGCGCCAGGGTGAGAGTCAGCCCTTTTTCATTCAGCTGCCTGTCCGTGATCTGTGCCCCGTCGCCGTCCACGGTCACGGTGAACCGATCCAGCGTTTCTTCCTCCGCATCAATTTTTTCCGAGAAACGGACGAATACCTGATTTGCTGTCTCATCCTTCACTTTTGCGCTGTACATCACGGGCGCCTGATCGTCGAACCGCAGGAAAGTCGGCATGCCGTCCCGGTAGTCCAGATGCCAGAGCGTGTCAAAATCCCAGTTCTCGAAGATGTCCTCCTCGATTTCATCCGGGTCAAGCGGTGTGCCGGAATATTGCCTCTCGTCGGACTGGCCGGTTTTTTCCCTTGAATAGTAGGCGGAAATGAGGGTGATGGGAGACGTGTTGTCGCCGATCAGCCCTCCGGCATTGCCTTCGCCCAGCATTTGGACCTTGCCGACGGCATGCACGCGCTCGAGGGTGGAATTGGGCTGCCAATTGTCCAGATCGGGTTGTACTCCGCCAATCAAACCTCCGACGGAATCATACCCCGAAACGGAACCGGACGCGTAGGAGTCGCTCACCTCGCTGGCTTCGATATACCCGGCCAACCCGCCGACGTCCGCACCTCCGCTTACATCCCCCGTCGCGCAGGACTCGTACACCGTACTATCCTCCAGCAATCCGACGAGCCCTCCGACGCGAAGCGCGGCCCCATCGACCTTCACATGGGCGCAGCTTTCGGCAATGACTGCCCCGCCGGAAGCAATCCCGACAAGGCCGCCCACGTCGTACCCGCCCATGACGGATCCGCTCGTGACATGCACATTCCGCACTTCGCCCGCAAGTTCACCGGCCAGGGCACCTGCGGAAGCGAGCGTTTCCGGCGTCACGGAAATATCCACGTTCTCAAGCACCAGATTCTGAACCTTTCCGCCGGATCCGATGGCCGCAAACAAACCGCCGCTATAGGTGAGGTTATCCCTTACGGTCAATCCGGAAATCGTATGGCCGTTCCCGTCAAAATGTCCGGTGAACGGATCGATGGTCCACCCGATCGGAGTCCAGATTCCCTCATCGCTCAGATCGATGTCTTCGGTCAGCACAAAATGGGCGTCCAGGTGATCCCGGACGAAATGATTGAGTCGATCGGCGCTGGAAACGATGTACGGGTCATCCTGCGTCCCTTTTCCTCCGGGCGTCGCCGTCGCCGTCCCGGAGAAATCGCTCGTTCCATATTGATTGACCGCCTGCACCGCAAAGGTGTAGGTCGTTCCGAAGGTCAGATCGGTCACCTTGAAGCTGGTCACCGTGATCCCATCCTGCACGACGTCCCAATCGTTCGGGTTCGCCGGAGCCTCGTCTCCTTCATACAGGTACACCGTGTAGCTGTCCGCACCGGTTGCTTCATCCCAGCTCAATTCCACATCGGTTTCCCCCGGCTCGGCGGTCAGGTTCCCGGGTGTGAAAGGCGGTGCCGGCTTGAGTTCCCACTGCGCATACACGGTTCCATCCGCCGACACCTCATAAGATTCATCCACTTCGGTTCCCTCTCCGTCCTTCTGGGTGTTCCACCCGGTGAACAGGTATCCTTCCCGTTCCGGCGGAGCCGGCAGGGCGCCGAGGCTTTCGCCCGGCAGGAACATCATGAACGGCGGATTCGCCTTTTGATCTCCGCCATTCTCATCGAAGTGGATCGTGTAGTTGACGGCGGTCGGAGCCCTGCGGGTCATCACCATCGCACCCGATTTGCCGGCGGCGATGACGATGTCGTTGCCGGCGGCTGCCGTCTGCAGAGCCGCAGCGGCCGGAATTCCGGAGATGTTGCTTACAAAACCGCCTCCGTACACGGCTGTTGTGACGGTCCCGCCGTTTCCGAGCAGCATGATGCTGCCATCGATGATGGCGGTTCCGTTCAACCGCTGCGAAATCCCGCTGTCGACCGGACTCCAGTTGGCGCCGTCCGTGGATGTGTACACCTTTTGCGCCGGGTTTTCGATCTCCGTCCCGAATCCCACCGCAATGAACATGTCGCCGTTTCCGGCAACGCTGAAGAGTTCAACCCCGGTGATGGTCGTGCCGGTCCAGTTCTCCCCATCGGAGGAAGTATAGATCATGCTGTCCTCGATGGGCTCCGGTTCCGGCTCTCCTTCTCCTTCCTGCCCCGATCCCTCTTCGCCGTCATCTTCCGGAATGGGGATGATCGGGCCGGCGGCCACAAATTGGCCCATCGCGTAGGCCACGGAGTTCAGTTGGACGTTCGGGAGTCCGATATTGGACGGGTACCAGTTCCAGGCGTCAAAGGAAACAACTACCGTCCCGGCGTCGCCCACCGCCACGTAATAGCCGCCGCCGTAGGCAATGCTTCGGAGGTTGATCTCGTCGGAGATTGACCTGTTGAACCATTGCGTTCCGTCCGACGATGAGAGAATCGTACCGGCGTCACCGACCGCGACGAAATTCCAGTTGGCAAACACGATGTCGCGAAGCTCCTCGGCCGTGCCGCTTTCCTCCCTTTTCCACAGGGCCCCGTCAACAGAGGTAAAGATGCCGCCGTCCGACCCGACAACCACAAACGTGCCGTTCCCGTAAGCCATGCCGTTGATGTCCGGGGCCTTGTAGGCCGTCCAAAGTTCTCCGTCCGGGGAAGTTTGAATTCCCGCGTTGCCGACGGCAACAAACAAATCGTTGCCGTAGGCAACTGCATTCAAGTTGGTAGTCTCGATGGTTGCTTTTGTCCACGAAACCCCGTCGCTCGAATAAAGGCCTTGCCTGAAATCTCCGACAATGACAAATCGACCGTTGGCAAACACGACATCATTCCAATTGTCGCTCGCGGGAGACACCTGGCCGTTCCAGTTGTCGCCGTCCGAGGAAGTCCATATATTTGACCCCGCTCCGACAATCACCGCAATTTCACCGCTGCTGCCGGTTCCTGCGGCAACGGCGTTAATATCGGCAAAGACGACAAACATTTCCGTGTTCCAAACTTTGCCGTCCACCGATGTAAGGATTGTTCCAAGTTGTCCTACAGCGATGAACTTTCCGAGCGCATATGTCACATCGTACAAATCAAATAACGCATCGGTTTGGACGGGTGCCCAGGAGGAACCGTTTTCGGATACGAGCACAGTGCCGCCGCTCCCGACGGCCACATACACCCCATTATGGTAAGCGATCCCGTTGAGCGTTTCCGTCGAGCCGCTGTAACGGTAGGACCAGTCCTCCCCGTTGGGGGAGACGAGGATCGTCCCGCTCGCCCCGACGGCGATGAGCTTGCCGTCCGCTTCGATGATGGCGTTCAGATCCCGGTTCGTTCCGCTCACCTTTTTCGTCCAGATCGATCCGTCGATGGAAGATACGATCGTTCCCGATTTGCCCACGGCATAAAAGACGCCGTCGATGAACACCACGTCCTTCAGGTTGTTCGACACCGAGGAACGGTCCATCCAGTTCACCGTCGGATCGACCCATTTGGCGTAAAGCGTAACGTTTTGGGCACCCATCGTGAAGGTTTGTCCCGCAATATAATCCGTCCCGGTTCCGTCCGCAGCGGTGTTCCAGCCGACGAACACATATCCGTTTTTCGTCAGTCCTTCGCTGTTGTCGTGCACGATGACCGGTTCTCCCGTTTTATAAAACGTCCAATCGACCGGCACGCGCCCGCCGTCATGGCCGTTCCCGTCATACGTCACCGTATAGCCAGTGTCCGCCGACACATGGCCGATGCCCGACCCGATGCCGGCAAAGATGCCGGGAAACATTCCGTTCGTCGTTCCCGCCATCAGGATGGCAACAAGAATGCAGGAAAAAAGCCGCTTCCGTCGTGCTGCTCTCATGAAAATTTCCACTTCCTCCCGATAGATAAATTCACGCTACAATCATACAAAAGTCGACCTTAAAAAAACTTTAAAAACACAGACTGCCGGGCGCATCAATAACGGCTTTGCGCGCCCGGCAGCCTCTTCAGTCCCCGCATCGAAGAGCCAGCGATTTTGGTTGAAAAATCGACTACTAATCCGGCTCTTCGAGGTCATTTCAGGTATTGTTGTAGAAAAATCGACTTCAATCCATCTATTTTTAGATTCAAACGGGTATTGCTGTATATTTTTCGCCAATCTGGTTTTCCCGGCAGCCGCTTTTGGAGCCCTTGATGGTGAAAAATCTACAAAAAAGCCCCGATGACCATGACCTCATCCGGCAGGTCCACTCAAACAAAAACAGACCGTCCCGCCATACTTGCCGCAAGGAAACGGTCTGTTTCGGTCATTTTTTCTCTTGAACAAAAAAACCTCGTCATGCCGGCGGCTGCCTATTGCGCAGATGCGCCGCCGTCGACGATGAATTCCGAGCCCGTCGAGAAACTGGACTCATCCGAAATGAGATACAGGGCCAGATTTGTCACCTCTGCCGGCTCCGCCAGCCGCTTGATCGGATAGGAGCTGACCAGCGCCTGGATCAGATCCTTGTCCACCGCAGCCACCATGGGGGTGTTGATCACGCCGGGATGGATGGAGTTCACGCGAATGTTGTATGGCGCGAATTCCAGGGCCGCCACCTTCGTCATGCCCCGAACGGCCCATTTCGAGGCACAGTAGGCCACGCTGCCCATCATGCCCACGAGCCCCGCCAGCGAAGAGATGTTGACGATGGATCCCCCGCCGGCTTTTTTCATGGAAGCCACGACCGCCTTCATCCCGAGGAACACCGACAGCTGATTGACCTCGACCACTTTCCGGAACACTTCTTCCGACGTCTCCTCAATCATCCCGGACATGGAAATGCCGGCGTTGTTGATGAGCCCAGTCACCGGACCGAACTTCGCTTCCGTCTCCGCCACCGACTTCTCCCAGTCCGCCCACTTCGTCACATCGTGCCGGATGAACAGGCAGTTGTCCCCCAACTCCGCCGCCAGCGCCATTCCGGCCGCCTCATTGACGTCCGTAATCACGACCTTTGCGCCCTCCGCCACAAACCTGCGGGCATGGGACGCTCCCATTCCGCTCGCCCCGCCCGTCACCATCACAACTTTTCCATCCAGCCTCCCCATGCTTGCGCCCTCCCTTGAAATATTTTTTTGCTTACTATTAAGCTTAGCAGACCAGCGATTGATTAAGTTTAACGAATTTTTGAAAAATTTACCACAAACCGATATCATCTGCAAAAAATAAAACCTTCACGCTATGATATAATCAGCTCGCTGGCAAACACGTTCCTGTTCCCTCCCAAGTCTCTTGCCTGCAAATCTCTTGCCTGCGTATCTCATGCCTGCAAGTCTCTATTGTCTGCAAAAAATCTTGCCTGCCAACATGGTCATATAAAAAATTTGCCAATGAGGCCTGATCCTGAGAAGCAGCAGCAGCGCTTCGGTCCTCGGTCTTGAAGGTAGAGCGGGGGGACTGGTCGGAGAGCATGATGGCAGCCTCAATGATATTGGCGAAATTGCATGGTCCTACGCAACGGGAGATGTGGAAGGCGGGAGTCACACCGGCGGTCTCGCGGGATACAGCTCCGCTCCTGTCCGATATTCCTTTTCCACGGGCAATGTCTCCGGCAAGTCGTCTGTCGGCGGACTGATTGGCTCCAACGGAAGCATCGTCATGCGCTCCTATTCAACAGGAAATGTCCATGCAAGCAATTATACGGTTGGAGGATTATTGGGCCAACAATACAGCGGCGGGGAAGTGACAGACTCTTACGCGACCGGAGATGTGCTGGCAGGAGACTTGGTCGGCGGGCTGGCGGGGAGCTTCGGCGGCTCCGCTGTTCGCGTCTGCTGGAAGTCGAAAAATCGACTTCATCCTCCCCGGAATCGGCTCTCTTTTTTGAATGAGGTAGAATTTTCGACTACAATCTTCCGACAGCTTCGCGATTGACGGCCATAGAGTCGAAAAATCAACTTTATACGTTCCGAAGCGGCCCGAAATGAAATAATGAAGTCGAAAAATCGACCTCATCCTCACGGATGCAACGGGATGCAGCCTTTTTTTTCACGCATGTTCGTGCCCACAATGGCAGCCGGACCAAACAACGCTCCGCATTCACCCAAACCGTTGCGGATCGGCGTTCATACCATGGTATAAAAGCGAATACGAGAAAAACGCGATCACGATATACAACGGACAGGAACGCGATCTCGATGTAAAACGTACAGGAGGTGATTCCATGACGGCAACGGGAAAAACGGCAGCAAGGAAAAAAACACGGGAAGGCCGGGCAAACGGGAGAAACCGGGCGGTCCTGAAAAACCTTGCAAGCCAGCAGGTCCGGACAGGCCAAACAGTCCCCTGGCCGCATCCGCTGTTGGCCGCTCGCAACCTGCAGCTGGCCGCAGCCGGCACGATGCCGCTCTATGACTATATTGCCCTTGATTCCGGGTATGCGGTCGAGCTGGCCGGCTCGATCAACGACCGGGATGCGGACCGGACGATGCGCCTCGTCCACCGGATCCTGCCGTTCGCCGACGTGAGCTCCGGCGCCGGCTTCAGCGTCATGTACAAAATGGGCGGCACCAATCTGGAAATCGGGACATACCGGCCCGGCAAAAAGGTGAGCGCCAGCGGCCTGCAGCAGGTGGCGGAAACGGTTCTGCCGCTCATGAGAACGATTGCCGCAAGCATCCCGTTTGCCCTTTCCCTGCTGCAGCTGTACGGGACCAAAAACAAAAGCGAACTCATGCGCCTCGTCACGACCGTCGTCCCCGCGGAACGGATCAAGGACGCCGGGACGGACGCTTACGGTTTTTACTTCGTCATCCGGACGTCCGGCGGCGCCAGCTACAATTTCACGCTCTATATCTGCTAGGGCAAATCTGCTTGGACAAATCAGCTTGGGCAAATGCGCATCCCCAAATTAACATGCGAATGATGCGGCTCCATGATTTGCGACGTCGGCGGCAAAATCAACGGATCCTTCTTGTTGAACAGAGAAAAGACGGAAAACACCGCGTTCTCCGTCTCAATCGCTTCCCAACGTTGTGTCTCAAACCTGGGGCAAACGCGCCAGGCTTTCCCGCAGCGCCTCTTCCGCATACGGCGTATCCTGGAGCGCGCCGGAAAGATACGATTCGTAGGCCGACATGTCGAAATGGCCGTGGCCCGACAGCCCAATCAGGATGACCTTCTTTTCCCCGGCCTCCTTCGCCCGCAGCGCTTCGTCGATCGCCGCGACCACCGCATGCGCCGACTCCGGCGCCGGCACGATGCCTTCGGTCCGGGCGAACCGCACAGCCGCTTCAAACACGCGGATCTGATCGTACGCCATCGCCTCGATCAGCCCATCGTGATACAGCTGGCTGACGAGCGGCGAGTCGCCGTGGTAGCGCAGCCCGCCGGCATGGATGCCCGGCGGCATGAACTCGTGGCCGAGGGTGTACATCATGAGCAGCGGCGTCATTTTCGCCACATCGCCAAAGTCATACGCGAACGTCCCGCGGGTCAGCGTCGGGCAGGCCGACGGCTCTACGGCGACGAGGCGGACCCTGCGGTCTTCGGTCAGCTTGTCCTTCAGGAACGGGAACGCCAGTCCGGCGAAGTTCGAACCGCCGCCGCAGCTCGCAAACACCACATCGGGATATTCCCCGGCCTTCTCCAACTGCAGTTTCGCCTCCTGGCCGATGATCGTCTGGTGCAGGCATACATGGTTGAGCACGCTGCCGAGCGAATAGTTCGTGTCGCTGCGCTTCGCCGCGTCTTCCACCGCTTCACTGATCGCGATACCGAGCGAGCCGTTCGAGTCCGGATCCGCCGCCAGCACGGCGCGTCCGGCTTCCGTCAGGTCCGACGGGCTTGCGACGACCTGGGCGCCGAAGGCGTTCATCAGGATGCGGCGATACGGCTTCTGATGGTAGCTGACCTTGACCATGTACACCATGCATTCCAGGCCGAAAAACCGGCACGCCATGCTGATGGACGAGCCCCACTGCCCGGCGCCGGTCTCCGTCGTCAGCCGCCGGATGCCCGCTTCCTTGTTGTAGTAGGCTTGCGGAATCGCCGTGTTGAGCTTGTGGCTGCCCGCCGGAGAAACACCCTCATACTTGTAGTAAATGTGCGCCGGGGTGTCCAGTTCCTTTTCCAGCTGCAGGGCGCGGAACAGCGGGGTCGGACGCCAGATTTTGTACATTTCCCTGACCTGCTCGGGAATTTCGATCCACCGTTCCGTGGACACTTCCTGTTTGATCAGTTCCATCGGGAAAATGGCCGCCAGATCCTCGGGTCCGGCGGGCTTTCCGGTCGCGGGATTCAGCGGTGGCGGCGGCAGGTTGGGCATATCCGCCATGACGTTGTACCAATGGGTCGGGATCTCCTTTTCGGACAGCAAAATCTTTTTCTCGCTCACGGTATCGACTCCTTGTGTCAGTTTTTTCAAAACATTCAACAAACGGTCAGAAAAATCCTTTTTTCGCTGATGATGAGTGCGAGAAGATACCGGGAGAACTGTGTGCTGCACATATGCATTTGAATGGTTTACATAATTCCTTTTTTTGCTCAATCTGGTGCATTTATACATCTCATGTTTCCTTCCAGCCAAACAATTGATGAAAAGTGGTGCATTTTTACACTACATGCTATACATTTGGCCATCACAAGGGATCAACTGATGCATTTTTGCACCAAACAAAATCCTCACCTGAAATCACACCTCCCCGGGCAGAACCGCGCGGTTCCCGGCGCCCATGTTTGAAGCGGAAAGAGAAATTTGGTACAATCACCGCGACAAACAATCCGGAAACGAATCGGCCGCAAAACTGGCAGGAAAAAGAGAAAACGCCATTTGGCCGTCACGTCTGGTCGCCTGCACCAGCCTGCTACGCGCCCGAAGATGGCTGGATGGCGCGCGATACGGGATCAGCTCCGGGAACTATTCCGTGTTTGCGGCTTCCCTAAGAGGGTTTATCGAGTCGACGGCGGACAACGTGGACGTGACAAGATATATAGGAAAGACTCTGGAATTGAACTATGTTCGTGAATATCCGATTCATGTGGATCCTGTCCAAACGGTTTTCCGGGCAGAATTGAAACTGGAGGAACTTGCCAGAGCAGATCTGGAAAATATTGATGTCTGGGCCAACACGAGAAAGTTCATTTTCCGGCAAAAGCTGGAGTTTGAAATACCGGAATAATCAACCGGCTGAAAAAAAATCGGCGGCAAAAAGGTGGAGCGCATATGAAACAGCAGCGGCAATACCCCAAGGCATGGATCACTCAGAAGGCGGAGCGCAGCGTGAAAAACGGGCATCCGTGGATTTACGGGGAGGAAATCGTGAGGACGGAGGGCGAGCTCCGGGACGGCGGGCTGGTGGATGTGTTTGCCGGCAACGCCTGGCTGGGCACGGGCTTTTACAACAGCGACAGCAAAATCACCGTTCGGCTCATTTCGCGCAACGCCAACGATGTGTTTGACGACCGGTTCTGGCGCCGGCGGGTGGAGTATGCCGTCCGCTACCGCCAGACCGTCATGCCCGGCGCGGACTTCGCCTGCTGCCGCCTCATCCACGGCGAGGCGGACCAGATGCCGGGGCTGACGGTGGACCGCTACGGCAGCCTCCTGTCCGTGCAGATCGCCAGCCTCGGCATGGAACAGGTGAAGGAGACGGTGTACCGCGCCCTTCGGGATGTGCTTTCGGACATGGGCGAAACGGTCTCGGGCATTTACGAGCGCAACGACATTGCCCTGCGCAAGCGGGAAGGGCTGGAAGAGTACAAGGGTTGGTTCCGGGGCGACGGCTTCCCGGAGCCGCCGGCAAGCGCCGTGACGGAAATATGCGAAAACGGCGTGAAGTACCTGGTCGATGTGGAAAACGGGCAAAAAACCGGCTTTTTCCTCGACCAGAAATACAACCGCGCCGCCGTGGCGAGGATCGCGAAGGGCAAGCGGGTGCTGGACTGCTTTACCCATACCGGCTCCTTTGGCCTCAATGCGGCGCTGGGCGGGGCGGAGCATGTGACGTGCGTGGATGTGTCCCAGTCCGCCATCGACATGGCCCGGGCCAATGCCGCGCGCAACGGGCTGGAAGGAAAAATGGATTTTGTGTGCGAGGACGTGTTTGACCTGCTGACCCGGCTGGCGGAGCGGAAAAACCGGGACTACGACTTCATCATCCTGGACCCGCCCGCCTTCACCAAATCCCGCGAAACGGTGCGCTCCGCCGCACGTGGCTACAAGGAAATCAACATGAAGGCGATGAAGCTCCTGCCCCGGGGAGGGTATCTCGCCACCTGCAGCTGCAGCCATTTCATGACGGACGAGCTGTTCCGCGACATGCTGGCCGGCGCCGCCCGGGACGCCTCCGTTTCCTTAAGGCAGATCGAGGCCCGCCAGCAGGCTCCGGACCACCCGATCCTCTGGAACGTTCCGGAGACGAGCTACCTGAAGTTTTATATTTTTCAGGTGGTGTGAGGGTGCTTCCTCCAATGGATGACCACTCAGGGACCATTTCAATTTTTTATGATCGGATGAGATACAGCCAGATATATAACATCAACAGGATAATGGCTGTCAGGATGGCTTTCACTTTCTCCTTCTTCGAATTGTCATTCTTTCTAATGAGGTAATATAGATATATGGTAAGCACAATAGCAATTATAATAAGCACCCTCGTCAGGATATTGTCAACCATGCATCAACCGCTCCAATCACGAAGATTTGTTGCTTTTTCCCAGTGGATGGGAATGATTTGATCGATGAACGCTTAACAGTTACCATTTCGCAGTTGTGTGACAAGGTTTTCAAAAAGAGGTGGGGTATTAATGCCACCTAGTTCTTAAATGGATGTATCGTCTTTCTTTACGATAGATAATCATTTGATTACTGTAATCAGTAATGCTATTACGGTACTGTTGAGTTATGAGCAGTTGTTAAATGATTGGATAATCAAGGAAAGAATAGGTTTAAGTTGACTTTACGGCAAGTGAAGAATTTTCCTGAATCGAAAATGAAATACAGCATCAAGTAATTGAAAACATATTGCACTAAATGTTCCTTATACATGCTCATAAATAATGTTTCAGAATCTTCTCCAGTTTCCTTCTGTTTTCCGGACTATTATCGGCAATATCCTTTACTTCGAATTCACTGATTCGAATCGTCGGACGCAGACCATGCAGCCAGGGCAAGATGTCTTTCACCGCGTCAAAAAAAGCCCTTTGCGCGATTCTTCTTCAGGAAAGTTAAATTCTCTGGTCGTTTTGTTACTTCTGTATAGATCCGCCTCAACACTGTGCAAACTGCAAAGATACATGTAATATTCCTTGTCAATCCCGAGCGGCAAGTTGTCCGGGTACATCTCCAGTGTTTTCATTCGATGAGAAGAAAAATGCTGAAATTCATCATACTCAAAAAATCTGAAGTATGGTTCTCCAAGAAACGCATCGCAAGGCAGCGGCTGTGTCCGCTTTTTTCCAAGCACGGAGTGATCACCATTTAGTGTCAAAAACATCTTGTCTATCAGCTCATATGACTTTCCAAAATGATCTTTGCTATGTTAGTTCACGAGCCATTGGAATTTCGCATGTTCCGGAGAAATGTCGAGAATTTGAAATACCATTGCAACTGCCATGACGCCCCTCCCTATAACCTCCAATTTTTTCCATAATTACCGTGTCCAGTCCATTAACCCTTCAACCTGATATAATTGCCAGGTAATGTTTCAAACCATTCAGGGTAATGTCCGCATCTTGCCCTTATTTGGATATAGTGCGCCTTGCTTCCATCCTTTTTGACATACAATCTACGCCTGTAGATTTCATCCGCAAGCTCCGATGCGTGCATGGTCCTGTTTTCGGCTTCTGACAATACAATTTTCATTGCTTCATGCAGCGTATATTTGGGCGTTTCCCGCATGCCGATGTCTGGACTCATGGAACTGTTTTCTTCGTATTTGATCAGTATATAGGTAGGTTTGTTGTCTTTTATCAGCAGAGCTTTGCCGTTCTTGTCAACGACGGAAAATACCTGGTCGAGATTGGTCCTTAACTCATCCAACGAAATCAGGCTGTCGATCTTCACTTGCATTATACAAAATGTATTAATTGTATAATATTGCGACTCTATCGAAATGGTTCAATTATACAAAATCGTCCCGTCGTCAAAAACGGAACGACGATGCTCCAAAGTTCTAAATGTCACTTTGAAGCATCCTGAGACGATGTCATCGCGGTAAGATGAATCCGTGGATATCACGCACACAACTATTTCTGCACTCTGTACGGTCAAGGAACACCATACCGCTCTTCATCATAGTTCACAAATCCATCCCGACTACTTTACCTCATTTTCATCCGGTATTTGGCCAAGCGATCTTCCACGGAAGCGCCCCAAGTTGCGATACGTGAAGCTCTAGGAAAATATTTTCGCAATCATACCCTCAATACAATCATCTTCATCTAGACAAAAGACGTTCTTCGCCCGACGTTCCGGTTTACCTTTTCCCCACCATTGACGCAAGTCCTCGGATCGGGTACCGGACATGATAAAAGAGTTCAGAACGATCTTCTTTTCACCGTAAGTGGGCTGAAGCAACGCTTCACGTTCCTTGATGGCAGCGTGAAACTCGATTTTCGGATCGTTCCATTGCAAATATCGCAATCCCTTGGGATCAATAAAAGAAATATATTGCACATCGGGTGTATCAATCCATAATACATAATCCGGGTAAAAATTGCCCGCCTCAAAGAATCCCATACCCACCTTGCTCTTGTTGCGAATCAGGTACAAACTTTTCCCCTCAAAGACCTCTTTATTTGTATTTATATATTCCATAAGCATATCAATAAACCGCTTCTCGTCTTCGTTCAAACTGACAGGCGAAACAGTCAATTTCAACCCGCTCGCTTTTTTCTGACAAATAAGCGGCGTGTACAGGTGATGTGAAAAATCAAAGGCTATTAATGAATCGCTCAGAAATCCCTTTTCATAATCTGGCATACCATTATGATCCCTCAAGGCGGTTTTCAATTCGTCAATAAATTGTTTTAAGTTCTCAGCTGTCGGGTCTCCATCGTAGGCATCGTAATAAGTAAATCTGTATTCGTAAATAAAGTTTCCGTCATTTTTGCCCAATTCCTGATATTCAAGGAGCGGTGCTTCCCATTTGTCTTTTTCGTATTTATAGAACTTGTCCAAGTAGCTTTTCATCACCATAATGGCAATATCGGTGGCAAAAGACAGTTTCTCCATGCTGTCTATAGTTATATGCGTCTTGGGTATAATCACCGAATACCAGTCACCCGTTTCCAAGGCATCCCTGATTCCATTTTTTGTGAATGAAATATTATAGTAAAATTTCTCGTTTTTATATGTTTCCAGCTCGTCAAGAATCCGATCATAATCGAGGTACGGCAAAAACTGTTTGTCAATCTGATGTTCCTCAAGAATGGATTCAATTTGCATGCTGAAGGTGGATTCGATCGACTGCACCTTGGATCGACAATCAATTACCACCTTGTTTGTATTCAAATAGCGCAAAAACCCCTCGTCAGGCTTGCCGACCAGTAATCTGGCAGCCTGCTTTTTGAAATTCGCGCCATTTTTCACTCTGATTACTCGCAATTTCTTGTACTCACGTTCTTCAAAGCGGCGCATTACTGGAAGGGTAAATTCATACACCTTTTCGTTTGAAGAAATATCCTCCATTTCCAGGTATTTTTTGAAATCCTCCATATACTGAGCTTTAATGCCAAAAATCGTCAATGTCTCCAATACTTCGAGATACTTGGGAATTTCAATTGAACTGTCATCCAGTTTCTTGCTTCGCTTTAAACTCCCTCCATACCCACGCAGTCGCACACCACGTCCAAACAATTGAATGGCCTGGGATCCTTCACCCTTTGCGAAATTAATGAGTCCCATGGTGGAGACACGCCACGAGTTCCAGCCTTCGGTAAATTTGCGAGAGCCAATAAGGATATTGATATTCGAATTTGGAGTATTTATAGCGCGGAACAATGATTCGTCGGCAAACTCCTCCGTTCCTGTTACAATCCCTTTTTCCTCGCATTTTTTGATCAAACCCGACGTATCCCCGATGCTGACAACACCAAAATATTCGCCATCCGAGCCTATGCGAAGCGCAATTTCTCCCTGCACCTGACGCATGTTGATGACATGCAAGCGCGGTGCATCGGATGTCGATTCGCTGTTAAACACGAGGCGCAAAACATCTTTATAAACATCTTCCGGTTTTGGAACAGCGCCAAAGAGTGAATGAAGGGCGTAAAAATCTTGTGAAAACAATTCATGCCCCGTGCTGTCCACCAATCCGGTCGCACCATTAAGAACTGCTTCGATCCGTTTTATCGTGCGTTCCTTTTTGTTCACAAATTGATTGATGAAATCCAATACTTCCTCCACATCCGTCATTTCAGCGGTGGAAGTTTTGGCTGTCACACGATTGCCAACAAAAACAAGCAACGGCTTCTCAATTTGAAACGGAGCGTATACTTTGCCTTTTTCTCCAAAAAGCTTCAACTGTTGATAAAATGACAACAGGCATCCCACAAGGTACAACTGCCGCTGTTCCTCATCAATACTTTCTCGCAAATTGTAAATGCGATACTCCTTGCCGTAGCCGTCTTCATAGAAGTACTTGTAGGAGTAATCAAAAATAATAGACCTGAAATATTCATCAAGACGCTTCTTCCATTCTTCCTGCGTAGAATTGCTCGGCTTGGTAGATTTCATAGCCTGCTTGAGAGTTGCGGAGTATTCAAACGCGAAACCTCCGTCTGCAGAAAGCCGGGAGCGATACTCATACCACACATCCCCCGCAAGGCCGCGATGCGCCTCATCCACCAGTACAAGGTTGTTCTGCTCAAAGCTGTCAACCGATACGGTTTTGACTTTCCCCTCTTCTTTCAATTTATTCATATCAATCACTATCACGTCGGCGGTCGTTCCAAAGAGGCTCTTGGAGAAGGGCTCTGCCGGAATGTTTGACAGCTTCAGCTCCTCCAGATGCTGATTGGACATTCCCTCGTTCGGAGCAAGGACAATGATCTTGTTAATGCCCATTCGCGGATTGATCTGCATCGCCTTCCCCAAGTAGTGACGAAATTGCAGGATATTGATATGCATGATCAGCGTCTTTCCGCTGCCTGTGGCACACATGAACGCCAGCTTGTTCATATTGGTCGGTGTGAAAAGTTCGATATCAATTGCTCCTTGGCTTTCAACCATCACCCTGTTCACGAAAGCGTTCAATTCCGCTGCAAAAGCAACCTTATCCGTGAAATAACGGTCCAGGTATATTTCGGTGAACAGGCATGCAAGATATTGAAAGTATTTCAGACGGATCCCGCCCCGATTCTCTCCGATTTGCCTGACATAACGGCATATCCGTTCATCATACTTGCGCAATGTGTCCCTGCTGATTTTTGCATTGCTGCCCTGACGCAGAAGCAGCAGATCTAGTTCGCCCCAAAAGTATGTGTTCTGGTTTTCATCCACGCCTTCATATTCCGAACTTTTCATCTTGCCGGCGAGATCGGCAAGAGTCTTTTTTCCGAACAGGTCCAGGAAATAGCGAAACAAGATCAATTGGTCGTTCCATTGAACAGGAGGAGCAGTATTCTTTCTCCTGGCTGCCATCTTTATGCCTCCTCAAACATCTTTTGCTTGAATACAGGCTCGATGCGCTGCACTTTCCAGCTTTCGTCATCATTCCGAAGGTTTTCCAGATTGTTGTCTCCATTGACATAGATGATGTCAAAATCACGGTTGGCAGGATTAATCCTGTGTTTCGTAAAATATGCGTCAAGAGCAGCATTGGATTGAAGCAAATTGCCAGTGATGGTGCGCCATATAACAAGCGCATGCCTGCCATCAGGCAATGTGCCTTCAATTTGCTTGAACCCATATTCGCCGCTATCGTCACGTTCTAGTTTTACTGCCCCTTCATATTCTCCTTTATCGTCAAGAAGTGCACGATAGAACGATACGGCAGATTGACAAGTCACTGACAACCCAATCAGATAATTGAAAGTTTCGCACAAATCGACGGTTTTCAGTTTGGTTTCGTTGTTTTCAATAATTTTAAGCTTGTAGGAAAAAGGTGTGTTAAAGGAATCCAGCGAAAGCAAGCTGCCTTTTGCCTCATAATCAAACATATAATGAACCAAGTATTCATCACCAAATTTTAACGATAACTGATGTCTATTATCATCCAGCTCAATGTTTGAAAGTGTGTCTTCGTAGCTTTCAAGGAAAATATATTTCAAAATGTGGCTTATGCCGGCATCTCGTTTCTGTGGTTTTCCGTTTTTCCAATCGTTGGAGTATATAACCTTTTTCATTCTCGGCAACGTAACTGAGTGGAAATACTCGCCCATTTCGACGAGGATATATTTACGATTACCTCTCTCTGGGGCTTTACGATTAAGATTTAATACTGCGTGACCGGTAGTACCAGAACCAGCAAAATAATCGAGAACTACATCACAAGAATCTGAGACAGCAAAGATTGAATCCTCAACCAGATGTACCGATTTAGGGTACAAATCATCATTAATTTTCAGATTAAGATCCGTAAGCCAATTTGTACCGTAGTCTCCAGCAATGTATCGCGGATCATCCCAAATTGTTTTTAATGGCCTTTCATCGACAGCCTTATGAATCTGAATTTCTCCTTCGTTGGTAATATGTACCTTCAGAAGGTGACTGATTGATTCCACACTGTTACGAGCATATCGCCATTTTCTCTCGACACCACTTGAATCTACAGGATATACAATAGTGCGATTCCCATCCTTGACATTAGAAGCACCAGGATGGAAGGAATCATCGCAAACATCACCGAATCCTACAATCTTGTCATCTTCGACAAATATGGGATAAAAACAGTTTTTTGCTGTATGTCGCTCAGATTCTCGTCCCCACTTCCGGAGATTTGTATACTCCCACTCACTTTCTGGAACGATAATACCATGTGTTGATGGTAATGACCGTGGTATGAGAAAATAAGCAAATTCGTTATTGTGGGAAAAATAGTTGCCTTGTATGCCCTTTTTATTATGCATTACAGACACACAAATTTTCTCATAATCCGGGAAGACTATATCCAGTAGTTTTCCCAAATTTTCTTGTTCATTTTCATCTATTGCTATGATATGTGAGCCATCTTCAGTTGCAAGAACTCGACTAAGTGTAATGCGATTTTCGATTAAAGATAACCAAGACGAGTGTTTGTAATTATTTTTGTAAGCAATTTCAGATGTCTTGGAGTTATACGGTGGATCAATATATATGCACTTGATCTTCTTATGATAACGCTCCGACAAAAACCGCAACGCCTGAAAATTCTCGCTATGAATAAGTAAACCACCCGTCTGCTCGTCAAGATTGTCAATACTCGCAATCAAACGCTCCTTGAAATCGGCAGAAAAATGCCTTGTGTCTATTACAAGGTTCCTGTTTTGGCGAAGAAATTCTATTGTTAGTGGCTCGGAATAACCGATGGTTGAATCATCGCCCTGAATCTCGTCAATTGAATAAAATTTCCGCCATTCTGCAATTTGCGCTGCGTTTGCGATAATCTCCGGATAAAATTTTTCGTCCACTTTATCCAAGGTTATACACCAGTTCGTTTCGACAACAAACTTCTTCTTCAGCCAAAGTTTCTTCTGAAAATCCTCAATCTGTGCGAGGAAATCGATGATAATCCTGCCAACGCGCTTGATTGCCCTTACTTTGGCAAGATAGCTATCGGCGCGTTTTTCGTCGGTTGTATCGATATCATCGAGGTGAATGACTTCGCTCTTGATGAAAAAGTCAAGCTCACGGGTTAAAAAGCCGCGCAAATCCTTATGAATGAAATAGTCAAAGGTGTTTTTGGCAACGTAGGCGCTCAGGTGCTTTTCCAGAACCGTGCGAGACTCTTTTTTCGCTCCGGGTACGGTTGAAAGCAAGTGGTACCAGTCTTTGAAACGCGTAGTGATGGCCTCCGTAATGGCGGCAAGATTGGCTTCCAGCCACTTTACTTTCTTGTTGTCATTGGGCACGTCGTAGACAAAGCGGATCACCAGCTCTCCGTCCACTTCCTCGATTGTCTTCAATTCAGGACGTTCCGGCGATTCCGTATACAGCATGAATTGACGTTTTTCCAGTTCCTTGTTGTTGTTCTTTTCCGTTTTAGCATCCACAAGACGGAAATGAACCTTCTTGCCATTATGAATAAAAGTGTAGTCGCGAAAGTTTTCTGTGGTTTTGATGTAATACTGATCAGCGTTCGCCCAATACAGTTTTACTTCCTCACCCTCGTAAGGGATGGCATATACTCCTTCTTTATAACGGCGTTTGGAAATGAAATCTCCTTCTTCGTAATAGCGGTTAAAAAAGGTATAAAGCGCAGAGTACACATCCGCTTCAAGTGAAGAAAGATCCGTACCCGAAGCAAGCTGTGCCTTGAGACGGGCATATTCTTCCGCCATTTTGCTTTTGCTGACTTCAACACCAACCTCGTCACATTGTTTCTCTATTTCCGCGATACGCTTTTCGATGGCGCTTGTATCGGCAGCAAATGGCGCAAGTGCCTCCTGCACTTTTTTCGGCAATCCTTCCGAAAAAAAACGCATGATTTCGTTCCTACGGATATTTAGAATTCGATAAATTCCAAAATCCAGGTCCGCCTTGTCCAGTTCAAAAATTTCTTCCAGTAGGCCGATAAAACGATTCAGTTTCTCACTCGCGACTTGATTCACCATGCTCTCCCCCTAAACAATTTGCCATTCAATCGCAAATATTTCCTCGTGATGTGTCTGTTTGACCATGCGTCTTTCCAGTTCATCCAGCATTTTGCGCCGTTTGTCGACAATTTCGTCTTCACGATCAGCCAGCTCAATGCGCTTCCTGCGCTTTGCTTTTTCAAGCTGATCCAGTTTTTTTGTTGCTTCAATTTTTTCCTCAATTGTCAAGGCATTGCGGGCGGCTCTTTCCTGTTCGCGAATTTGCCGCTTGATCATGTCGAGCTCCCTTTCCAAATTGTCCACCAGATCTTTCTCCCATTGGTAAATGCGTTCCTCCTCTTGCTTGAAATACGATAGATTTCGGGAGCCAATCTGCTGCAATTTGCCTTTGCGATGCTGTTCCGCACTCTTTGTCAACTTACTTCTCCAGAATGGATCAAGCCCGTTGGAGTCACCTTCACGGCCGGAACAAAGAAATAGCCTTTCACACTGTTCCTGGGATAACGGCTGTCCATCTTCTGTGTATGCTGCAAATAGGCTGTATTGTTCTGTATCGAATGCAGAAACCTCAAGAGATGATAGAAGCAAATAGCCACTCTTTCCTTTCAATTCTCCCGGAATGGCAACATTCAAATTTGTCTTTGCAGGCGAAAATAACACTTTGCCGGCCGGCGCGTCAATTCTCATAGCATGTTCAAGAACATACTGTGCAAGCGGATGCGACAAGCGATAAGGGATTCCTTCGGTGCTTTTTCCCGTGACAAGGCAATATCTGCCTGCTGGGGAATCGCCTACCTGCTCTTTCAGTATAAACGTATGGCTGGAATCGTCAAATTCAGCTTTTTCTCCCAAAATGTATTTCGTAAGTTCCCAGAAGATGTATTCATAGCGATTGATGAACGCACTGGTCTTCTCTTTGGCAAGTTTCAGCCGTTCCTGCACTTCCACGTCAAAGTTTTTCAGCACCTGTTCTTTAACTTTTTCCAGGCGCGCATTAATTTCGCTCTCGAGTTCGGTCTGAAGTTTCTCGAATGCCGTTTTAATTTCCATTTCGGTGCGACATTCCTGATAGATGAGCCAGATCCGCTTCTCAAAGTCTGCACCGTCCATTTGTCCCAATATTTCATCCGAAGCACCGAACACATCGTTGAACAATTTGAATTTGTTGTTGAGCAGCTCGAACACACGCAAATCAGCATAATTGCGCTGATTGACGAAATTGACAACCACAACATCGCTTTTTTGCCCATAGCGATGGCAACGGCCTATGCGTTGTTCAATCCTTTGAGGATTCCAAGGCAGATCATAGTTCACCACCAGCGAGCAAAATTGCAAATTCAATCCCTCGGCAGCAGCCTCGGTGGCAATCATGATTTCCGCCTTCTCTTTGAAGTAGTCCACAAGTGCGGCGCGGCGATCCGCTGCCCGGATTCCGCTTATCTTTCCGGTGAAAGCATTTGCCTGTAGCCATGACTCAAGGATCTGGTTTGACTGCTTGTCAGAGTTTGATCCGTTAAAGATGACAACCTTTCCCTGATACCCATTTTGCTCAAGAAACTCTTTCAGGTAGGCTTGTGTTCGCGTTGATTCAGTAAATATTAGCGCTTTGCGATTCGCGCCCAACTTTTCAAGCTGTTCGAATGCTTTCTGCAATGCAATCAGAAGGGCCTTTGATTTCGAGTCATGCTTGATCTGTTCGGCCATGGCAATAAAAGATTCTATAGCGGATATTTCCTTTTTCAGTTGCTCGACATCTACTTTTTCTTCCTCCGGATTCATGCTGTCAACGGGATGTTCTTCCTCGTACTCTGCCAGAAGCTCCATTTCATCTGCATCTAAGATCTCATGAATATCAAATTGCTGGTATTTGTTCTCTTCGAGCATTTTTTCAAGCCGCGCTTTAATTGTCGCGAGTGTTCCAAGCAGCGCATAAGTGGAAGAAGCCAGGATTTTGCGAATCATCATTGTGGTCAGCATTTTCTGTCTGGAGGGTATGGAATACAAATTTTCGGAACGAAGAAATTCCGAAACCTTGTTGTATAGCTCAAATTCCAGATCGGTGGAGTCAAATTTCTGGGTCAGAGCCAGACGTTTGGTATAGTTGATATACTCCGTCACATCTTTCCGAAGCGTCCGTTTGTAATATGGAGAAAGCCTCATCAGAAGCTCGGACAAGCTTTCCTCATTGACGTATTTGGCTCGAAAGGCGTTGGCACTTCCAAATATGTTTTCATCAATGATGGAAACCAGCCCATATAATTCCATGAGACTGTTTTGAAATGGAGTAGCCGTGAGGAGCAGCTTTTTCACGTTTTCAAGTGCGTCTCTAATGGCTTGCGCCGTTACACTTCTTTTTTTATAGACATTCCTCAATTTGTGGGCCTCATCGATAATAGCCAGATCAAAACCAACCAGTCGGATGTCATCTTTCTTTTGGGCGGCAAACTGATAAGAACAAATGACCACCTTATTAGCTCCAAATGGGTTATGCCCTAGTCGGACATATTCGTTGTAAGTTTTGGTATCAAGAATCTCGTTTTCAATTCCGAACTTTTCCGTCAGTTCAAAGCTCCATTGCTTTCTCAATGATGCAGGACAAATAATAATGATCTTTCGCTTGCCTGTAGCCCAATATTGGCACAACACCAATCCGGCCTCTATGGTTTTCCCCAATCCCACTTCATCTGCCAGGATAACTCCCTTGGATAGTGGCGAACGGAATGCAAACAAAGCTGCCTCAATCTGATGTGGATTGATGTCCACTGCTGCATTCAACAAGGATTGCGACAAGCTGTCAATATCGCCGCCGATCGCTTTTTGTGCAAGAACTCGTGCATAGTATATTGCATGATATTTTGTAATCATGGTTTCTCCTTAAGATGTTTCAGTTAATATGAGTAGGAGGATTGGACACACTTTGCCGTATTGCCATGTCTTTACGTACTGCAATTTTATCTGCGATTTCTTCCAACCGATGAATGATCCACATATACGTAACTGACCCGGCAGTATAGTCTGCTTCTCCATACATGTCGATTCTTCCATCTCGTCTCAATTGATCAACCTGCTGGAATTCCCTCATACGGCCCTTGGGATATACAGCGAATGTACTTCCGCCATTTTGCTTAATGATGGAAAACGCCGGCACATCGCTGGGGCCATCCGCAATATATATCATTTGTTCAAAAGGCACTCTTCTTTTACTGCGATCCATCGTAGAATTCACGTCAATATTTGGATTTTTATTCGCGCCCTTGTTGATCTCAAATATCGCTCGTGTTTTCGAAGTATTGTCCACCGCATATCCAATTTGGGAAATAACAGAGTTTTCGTTGTCTTTCTTTTGGTCTTTTTTCGGAAATAATTTGACATCCAATTGACTTTGAATAACATCCTCTATAAATTCGCAACCCCAAATTCCATCAACGTAAGGAGCAACCTTGGATCCCCGTATCATTTCCGCCAAACCAGTACTAACAATATAATGTTCCACTTTAATAGAATATTGTTTATAACGTTCGTTGCTTTGGATGATTTGCCTGGATGTTTCCAAAAATTCGGGCATTCCTGGGTAAAAGTTCAATTGACTCCCGAATTCCCTTAATTTTTGATTGTTCAGTCCGGCAAATATCCCTTGCTGAACACAAGTCAAAAAATGATTTAAGTAAATTGTATCTTTATTAATTCGAATGTCAGGATTTCTCTTTCTATATTCGGTTTCCAAACTGTTGACTTCTTTCCAAAATTCATTTCCATCCACTTCGTAGTGCTCAAAGATAGGCTTCTGCATGTAGTCTGAAATAAGGGTTTTGTCAAAATCCCAAATAACAGCGATAACATTCTGCTCAAAAGGATTAATCACAACAATCACCTCGTTTGATGTATTGATTCTTCAAATATTTTTCATTGGCATCCTTTTGTAATCCAAATAGCATCTGATTTTGGAATACTATTGAATTATATCTTACATATGTTCTGTTAACATGGAAAAACCACCATATCAATATCCATATAATTACAATTATAATTCCCTTCAACAGTATCTTTCCCCAAAGCAACTTGCTATCGAGAAAAATAAAAAAGATTATAATTGATGATACGTGACCAATAATTATTGCCGCCATCGTAGCACCTAATGCATGAAACGTGTTGATCAAATGCTGATACCTTGTAATAATCAACTCCGGATGTACTACATTATGATTTATCACAGTTTGTTTATACCAATAGGATTCTATTAATGGCCATTTTCGGGCTTGATATTTTGGTGTCAAGATTGCAAGTCTATCTCCATCAAGATCAAATCGTTGGGAATTTATGATCGATTTATCGAGTCCACTTAATGTTTGTTTGATTAAGTCAAGGTCATCCTTTCTCCACCATCTGAATACAAAATAAATTTGATATATCACAAATCCTATTGGTATGCTCAATCCAGCTACTGCCGCGATTAACCAGGCGCTGATAGCATCTTCGCCGATAAAAAGTTCTATGGAAAAACTTGAATGTACTGACCAGTAACTAAGTATTACCATGCAATAGATGCTCCCGGGTAATCCCCATCGCAGGAACTGACTGTCTCTATCCAAATTCTTTCCCCCATTACCCAAGAAAAAATTCTAGACTAAATCATTAATACACCAACATAAGAGGCAAGTAGCACATGATTTGAAATGTAGGGATAATATAGGAATATTGAAATAATTCTTTGGCATGTCATAGAAATCCTTTTAATACATCATGGGACTTTAGCCTTGACTAAACCTGTTGTCAACGCCGGAATTCATTTGACCCACCAGCGCCGGAATAAAATTGACCCACCTGTGTGCCTGGTGTCGAATAGATTCCGGTTTTTACTTTGTCCTTGAGGCGGTAGCTGTTCCCGCGAATGTTGACGACATGGCAGTGATGCAAGAGCCGATCCAGCACCGCTGTTGCCAGAACAGGATCACCCATCAATTCGCCCCACTCGCCAATGCTCTTATTGCTCGTCAGGATCATGCTTCCCTTCT